>ENA-ORXR01002494-ORXR01002494.1-marine-metagenome-genome-assembly--contig:-NODE-2494-length-17427-cov-7.809741_pt1 | contig 17427 bp, 21 predicted proteins | sample MGYA00237866_ERZ511479 | MGnify/ENA metagenome assembly ERZ511479 | reverse complement strand
TTGTCGAGCTTAACAATGAAAGTTATAGGAAAAAAGCTGCTAAAATTGACAAGGATATAGAAAAAGTATAGAAAATATTTAAGATCTTAAACGTTCAATTTTAATTGTCGTTAGGGTTCAATTCTAATTGTCGTTGAACATATAATGAATAAAAAGATTCATATATGCTTAATTAATTATATTTTTTGTACTAAAATCAACAATTTCAAAATTATAAATTAGATGGGAGAAATTATCATAAAAATATGATGATAAATCTATATCAAGAAATGAACTATAAAAATTCTCATATTCGTTTTTTAAAATAAACTTATCACTTATTAAAATTGAACAATCACTTCTCTCTGAATCACTGCATCTATATAAAGTGAGAAAAATATTTAAGTTCTTTATCTTTTTTTTATTAATATTTAAGATTGACCTTGTATCAATAAAAAAAATAAAATTATCCTTACAACTTTGAATTGAAACTTGCTTAACAGGAACTGTCTTAGTTAAACCATCTATTTTAGTAATTTTTTGTTGAGTATAAAAATTATTCTTATCTTGAAAACAATGCTTTAAGCCATCATTTCTAATTTTAAAGCTCTTAATATAAGTTTTTTTTAAAATATAATTAGAAAAAGTACTTATTTTTTTTAAATCATCAAGTAAGTAATTATTTAAAGCAGGATAGATATATTTTGAATAAACAGGGGGAACAATGTAAATAAAAAATAAAATTAAAAATATTAAACTAAAAAATACCTGAATCTGTTCAAAATGCACTTTAAACAATTTAAACATAAAATAAATAAAAAATATTATAATTGGTAAACATATTATAGATAGAAGTATTACAACTATAATTTCAAAATTACTCATTTAAATAACACCCCATGTTATTACTAGTAAAATTGATATTTTCAAATTCATTCTTAGTACTTTTAATCATCTTATCATTATCTAGATTTGAGATATAAAAATCATTTTCATTTTTTGTAGAAATAAAACCAAATTCAGTTATTTCAAATTCATCATAAATATAACCAGAAGGACAACAGTTTGCATCAGAATCTTTATAATGCATACTTTTAATATAGCTAAGAGAGTCTCCTTGATAAAAGTAATTACATTGAAATGAATTTACAAATTTAGATTCCATTACACCATCTGTAAAAGTAAAATATTTATAGTTTTCAGAATTACCTGATGGTATTTGAAAAGCAATTAAATATAAGTTCTCCTGAATGTTTTTAGTATAAACTAATGACATACAAAGTTCTCCTTTTAAATCTTCGTAATTAAAACATACACCATATTTGCCCTTAGAAAGATATAGATCTTTAACTTTCAAGATCTTACGAACTATATCTATTTCGCTTTCACTGAAAAAATTATTTAAGTTATTTGACACATATAAACTATAAGTTTTTTGTTTTATCCCATTTATTTTATTTATTTTTTTTAAACTATTTCTTTTAAATTTTTCTAGAAAATTTAGTTTTCTAGATAATACTTCATTAATATTTATTTCATAGTATAAATTAGTGTTTAAACTAGATATATTAAATTTATGACTAATAAATGAAAAATCTGTCGTACTCTCAGATAAGCTTGCAACTTGACAATCTAAAGATTTATCTAAACAACTATAAATGTTAATAGTATAATCAATCTTATTAATATTAAATCTTTTATTAGCATCTATTAGAAAAGATAATCTAAAACCATCTTTACAATCAGATAAACTAGGATATATATATTTAGAATTAGAATTATTATAGTTTATAAATTTCAAATCTAAGTGTTTATAATTCAAACATTTATAAAATCTTATATTTTCGGCTATTATTTGATTAGTAGTAATGTATTTATTTGAGAATTCATAATTTTGAAAATTCTTATTTAAAATAAAACCTAAAAAATTAATTATTATTACTAAACTTACTATAAAAATAAATAATTTATATTTTTTAAAAAACATATATTTTAATTAACTTTTTTTATGTTATTTATCAAAGAATACATAAATTTTCTTTTACATATCTAATCGCTTAAAAGAAATACAAGTTCAAATTTGCGTTTCTAAGCCCTTTTCATCAAAAGGTGTAATTAGGCTAAAGGAGAAAGATCGTTAAAATTTGACACCATATTGCTAGTATTATTCTACATAGAAAATAAATCGAAGATATTCCTAATATTTGTAACACAATTTGATTTTTAAATACTTGAAATTATAACCTACCTACTTTCTAAGCCTAAACTTTCTAAAATACAAACTGGGGGTATCCACCAATTTAAAATTCAAAAAAGTAATCTATTACTTAATTTTTTGCTATTTTACCGATAAAAACGCTAAAACTATCGGAAACGCATTGCGAACTGCGACACATAACGCATCAGGTATAGTATCAGGTAGCTATTATAATTATGACAACTAATTATCAGTATCTGTTTTGGAACTAAAACCTGTTAAAACTCACTAAATTAAAAAATTAATATCAATATTAGTTTAAAAATATTCCAATATTCCAACCTAGGATAAGGAATAAGGAATAAAATTTAACTATCTATAACTACTAATCTTTTTTGATACTGTTCCTTGAGTAATATTCAACTCTTTTGCAATATCAACTTGCTTAATACCTTTATTTCTCATCTCTTGGATCTTCTTATCAATATCTTCAAGATGTTTATATTCAAACTCACAAGAACCATCTTCAAGATCAATCAAAGTTACATCTATTGGATTAAAAGAAACTCCATTTCTATTTTTATCACAATATATTACAAATCTTGCTTTTTGATCTGAAGTATAATCATCAGGTCTATCAAGTCTTAAAGAAATATTAACTGCATCTTTCTTAACTGAACTTCCCCTTTGCCCACCAGACTTATTTGCATGATGTAAAAATATAGATGTAATTCCTGTATTTCTTAATCTTATTAAAAATTGCCTAAATGCTAGAAAACTTTCAATAGAATTATCATTTCCATTAAGTGATTGAGTTAAACAAGTTAAGTTATCAAAAAATACTACTTCAAATTTATTTTCAATAATTTGATCAAATAACTTATTATATTGAGCTGAATCATAAAGATTAATACTAAAATCTACCTTAGAACTACTTAAAAGAAATAAATTATCATTTAAAACTTCTTCTTTAGTAAACCTTAGCACTCTTTTCCTGAACTCAAATAAGCTCATCTCTCCATCAATATAAAGAACTTTTTTAGTACTTGGAACTTCCCAATCAAATAAGTCTTTGCCAATAGAAAGATGAACTGCAATTGAAATTGCTAATAAGCTCTTTCCAAATCCTGTTGAAGCATAAATCATATTTATACTTGGATCAGTAATTGAACCTATTAGAGATGTTTCAGGCTTTAAATCCATTGATTTTAGCTCATTAAAGTTTAATAGATTAAATTTAACCACTTTTAACTCCAATAAAATTCAACCAATCTATGAACTCTTTAAGATCATATTTAACTGAACCACCTATTTTATAATATGGTATGTTAAATTTGTTTACCGATCTCCAATTAGCTTGAAGCTTAACAGATATGTTAAACACTTCTTCTATTTTTTTTGGCGATACTAAGATTGTATCCTTAGTTATTCTATATGGATTTTTCTCCATTATTATTTCTCCTAAATAGGAAATCAATCATTTAACTTCATGTTAAAAGTATTAAGTTCCTTTCAGGACTATAATAATAAATTAGATTAATTAGATTCTATGCTGAAACTCTCTTTCAGTATAGAAACTCTAGAGTTTCATATATTAAAATTAAGAATTCTATATTTGAATTGGATTTTTCCAGAAATTTTAATTAGCTTACCATCTTTATCATACTTTTCATGATTTAAATCTTCATAAAAAGTTAAATTTTCTTTAGTAATTTTTTTCTCAATTGTCTCAAGACTAACATATTCTTTATTCGCTTTTGTTACAACTTTTGAATTATGAACTAATTTAGCAAGAGCTTTTGGAGTTAGTTTATGTTTATCGGCACTTTCTAATGCATTATAAATAAATCTCATGATGGCTAAAATTTCTTTTTCATTATCTTGTCCACTAACTTTAGGTTTATCATTACATAAATTAGAAGCATCTTGTTTATTTTTCACATCTAATAATTTGATAATATTCTCATCTTTATATTTTTTTGGTAAATGATTAATAAAATTAGTATAAATACCAAAATCATATATTTGCTGAAAACTCCTAATACTACTTACGAAAGCATTTGAATTTGAAGAAACCAATAAATTATTTTTTTCTAAAAAAAGTGTGGCATAAGAGAATATCTTTTCATTAAATACTTTTAAATTTATTATATTATTATTAAAAGAAATTGAATAAATATTATTTGCATCGATAGTAAGATTATCCATTCTTTGTTCTAGCTTAAATTTATAGTAAAAACACTTTGGATCTATTTTTAAAAGCAAAAATAATATTTTATAAAAGGGAATATACTCAATATTTTCATAATCAAGAATCTCTTCAATATCTTGATAAGATAATTCCTTAAATTGTTTTTTGAATTGTTTTTCTAAATCTTCATACTCTTTAATGTCCCTACAAAAATAATGATTTTCTTTATCAACCTCCAATTCAATTTTAAAATTTTTATTTTGATTACTTTTATAGTTAAATAATTTTAGAATACGCTTATCTATCTCTGCTTTAGGATTATTATTAAAAATCTCATCTAAATATTCTTTAATATATATTCTTTGAAAATCTCCTTGTTCAATTTCCATATTTAAAACAAAATCTAAATCTGCACAAGCAAATGAAGTAGGAAGATTTTCTAAATCTGACATGGCTATTTGAGAAGATCTACAATCATATAAATTTTTTAAATTATCATTATACAAATTTATAATTTTACTTGCATATTTTGCATACTTTAGCTTCCCAAACTCTTTAATAATAGAAATCTTTTCTTTTTCAAATTTAATTACTGTAACATCTTTAATGATACTCTTCCTTGTTTCAGTTTTTATTTTAAAAATTTTAGGATCTTTATTTTCTAATAAACATACCAGTTCATAAAATCTTAAATTCTTAGCTTTTACTAAGTATTTCTCGATAAAACCTATACTAACTTCTTTAGATAATTTTTTTAAATTACTTGTAATATTTTCAAATTCTTCTTTATTTTTACATTCATAAATCATAATAAAAGTAATATATTATATTTATAAAATTTAATCAGTAATTTTCTTAAGATTACTATTTTTAGACATAATAACTATATTATAAATAGTAAATTAATTATTATCTAAATATTTTTCATAAAATTCTCTAGATAATATCTGACCTACAGCTATTTGCTCAGAAGTCATTTCAAGAGCTAACTTATCTCTATATTCTTTACTACTATTATCTTGAGAAGCAGATAAATTAAACCATTTATATGCAATAGAAAAACTTATTGGGACTCCCTTTCCATCTCTGTAGATTTCTCCTAACTTATACTGAGCCCCAGAATGACCTTGTTTAGCAGCTTTTAAAAACCATTCTTTTGCTTGTAAGTAATTTAATTCAACTTCCTGACCTAAAAAATACAAAAAACCCATATGAAATTGAGCTTTAACGTGACCTTGATCAGCTGCTTTTCTATACCATTCATTAGCCTCTTTTCTTTTATCAATTAGTTGATACATAAGCCCTCGATAATATTGAGCTTCAGAATTTCCATGTCTAGCTAATTTAAAATAACAATCTAATGATTTAGAAAGATTATAAGATTCGTCAGATACATTAGACATTTTTTTACATCTTAATGCCGACTTTAAGTCTTTTTTTATCTTACTTTCTTTTGATTTATTACTTAAAATATTACTGTTAATAAAATAATAAATTATAGTTATAAAGATAAATAAAACAAAAATCACTCTTTTAAATTTTAACATATAATCAAAATACAGAAATAATTAATAAAATCAAAACATTTATCCATTCTTTGATTTTAAAGATTAAAAATAAAATCACTAACTTTCTGAATACTTTCCCTAACAACATTATCTTCAGGAGTAATATAAATATCCAATGCCTGCTTAACTGACTTCAACGAATGCCCCATCATCATTTTTAAAATATACTCTTGAACTCCAATATTATGACCAACATTTGCAAAAGTATGCCTAATTCCATGAATTGTAATAGGTTTAAATCCAAGTTCACTAATAATACTATTCAAAAAAAACTTAGGCTCTTCAATATGCCCTGATTTAGCTCTAGTAGAACTAAAAACAAATTCAGAATCATTAATATTTAACTTCTCTCTTTCTTTTAAAATCTTAACAACTTGTTTAGATAAAAATACTGTTAAACTTTCTCCATTTTTAGTATCAGGAATAAACCAAGTAGCATCTTTTAAATTTACATTAGACCAACGCATTTCCTGTAAATTAGATCTTCTAACTCCTGTTGCTAACATGATAAGAAAGTAATCAGCAAACACTCTAGAATCGTCATTTTGAGCCTTATATAAGCTCTTAACGAAAGGTTTTAGCTCTTCTTTAGTTAATCTTCTCTTTCTAGGTTTTTCATCAAATTTCTTTATAAATTCAGCAGGATTTTCTCCTTTCCAACCTAGTCTTTTTGAGTAATTAAAAACTGTTTTTATCATTGTTAAACATCTGTTAGATGCATGAACTCTATTACCTTTCCTATCTGTAGATTTAGATAATTTTCCATCTTTATTATAAACTGTATTTTTAATTTCTTCTATTAGTTTTGGAGTAATACTTGATAGCTTTTTATTATGAAGTTTCTTTTTTAAATAAAGATTATATTGAGAAATATATCCTGTAACTGTTTTAGGTTTATTGTTTATTTCACAATGATTTTTGATCCAATACTCAAACTGTTCTCCAAAAGTAACTTCAGATCTTAGTTCTTTAAACTTATCAGCAGGATTAATTCCATTTCTAAGATCAACTTTGTACTTATCAGCTAGTTCTCTTGCTTGCTGAACTGAAAAACTAGGAAATCCACCAATTCTAATAGTTTTAGTCCCCTGTCCCCTGCAACTTCCATTTACAAAGAAAGTTTTGTTTCCTGATGGATATACTGAAACTATTAACATATTAGATTTAGTATCTCTATAATTTGTCATTTTATCAGGAATAGGCAAATTATTAAGAGATGTTTTAGTAAAATTGAACTTAGTCTTTCTTTTTGTCATATATTCCCTATTAGAATCCTATTAGAGTTTACATAGATTCATAGTGATTTGCAATGAAGTATGATATTGACTTATTATAGATAACAACCTAATATGATTATGTATTTAAGCTATAATGATTTATAGTGATATTGAATTTTTTACTTAACTAGGAATTTGTAATCAGTAGGTAGAGAGTTCGATCCTCTCGGTCGGCTTACCTTTATATTATTGAATTTATTAGTAATATAGATTTAAAAAAAATTATTTACTTATCTCATTATTTAGTTTTTGTTAGAATTTTGTTAGAATTAGATTTTTTTTATACTAATTTTTAAAATAACTATAATGATTAATAATAACCTACTATACGATTTTTCAAGTCAACTTAATAGATTTCTAAAAAAAAGCAATTTTAAAACAACATTCAACCTTTCCTTAGAAAATGAACCACGTATTAGCTATGAAGCAAAGTATACTAAGAATATAATAATTGATGGTAAGAAAATAGGATACAATGAATTTCCACACCTTGAATATAAAAATAATAAATTTGATGAATTAATTATATGCTTTCATATAAAAGTATTAACAACAGATGATTTAGAAATTCTTACTGAATATAATCAATTAAATTTATCTATAAATGCAGAATACGAATTTTCTAAAGGTAGAAAAAGAAATAAAGTAATACTAAAATCTTCTATTCAAAATACAACAGAAAATACTTTAATCATTGAAGAAAAAAATAATCAAATGACTCAAGAAAATACTTCAAGTAATGAAACTCTTTCGATTTATTTTGATTTATATTTAACAGAATTTACAGAATTTAAAACAGAGAAAGAAACTATATTTTCGACATCAGATAATAAAGATCCTATGAATAGAGTTATCATTCATAAAAACTCATTCAACTACTTTATTAAAAACATTTTAAAAAAAGTAGAGCAAGCTCATTTTTTTCTTGATTTAAAACCTAAGAATATTATTACTAAAGACAAAACTAGAAAGTAATAGAAAAGTTTGTTCAACGATAATTAAAATTACTTAAACATTAAACTATCAAAGATTAATATTAAAGCTATATTGACTATAGTCATCCCAAAAAGTAATTTCCGAAAAAAAGTTTAAAAAAAGTAACTTTAGCTATATCTATCTAACTAAAAATATTACATAATTTAAATGTGCCAAAAATATTAAAACTAGATACAGACTTAGCAAGTTTAGAAGAATTGCAAATTGCTTCAAACTGTTGTCCAACTCAAAAAAGTTTTAAAAAATATTTAGGTATTGAATTTTTATATAAAGGAGATTCTACTCAAGAAGTAGCAAACAGATTAAATGTAACTGACCGAACAGTAAGAAACTGGATATATAATTTTAATAAAGAAGGAATAGATAGTTTAGCTAAAAAGGATCGAATAGGAAGACCAAGAAGAATACCAATAGATAAATTTAAAGCAGAATACCTACCAATAGTCTTAGATCCATCTTTAGCAGGAGAAGATAGCTTTACAGCTATTAAATTCCATAGCTTTTTAAAAAATGAAAAGAGTGAAGACTTATGTTATCAAACATTACTAAATTATTATCATGAAAATAGATTATCTTTAGTAATTCCAAGACCCGAAGTAACAGATAAACAAGATCCAGAAAAAAGAGCTGCATTCATTAATGAAATTAAATCACTAGCTAATAAAAATAAAGAAATTTGGTTTTCAGATGAAGTAGGATTTGAAGGAGACCCAAGACCTAGAGCTAGATGGGTTAAAATAGGAAGTAAACCTGTTAATGGTAGAGCTTCAGAACATATTAGGTTTTCTGCTATTGGAAGTATTAACCCTATTAGTGGAGAAATGATGAGTTTAGTTGTTTCAGGAGTTGATACTGAAGTATTTCAAATATATTTAGATGAATTTGATAAAGCTACTAATTCAAGAGAAATTCATCTTGTTTTAGATAATGCTTCTTGGCATAAAGCTGCAGCTTTAAATTGGCATAATATTAAACCAGTATTTCTTGCTCCATATTCTCCTGATCATAACCCTATTGAGAATCTTTGGAGGTTTATGAAGATTAATTATTTTAACTGTTGGTATGCTAAAAGCTGTGAGCAGTTAATTGATAGAATTTGTGAAGCTTTTAATTCTTTAAGTATAGAACAAATTCAAAGTACTACTAATCCAAGTTATTTGTTTAGATAAATATTTAATTTTTATTAAAATAGTAATTTAATTCTTTTAAAAATATTTTAAATAATAAAAAGTATTTCAAGTTAAGATATTATTGTTGCTTTTCGGAAATTATTTTTTGGGATTACTATAGCTTAATAACTTCTATCTTTTGATCAATAATTAATACTTCTCAATCGCGTCTGAATCAAAAGAAAAGAATGCATTTAAGTTACTAAGACACTTCATCATTTAGTCGCATATACTTGGATTTCAAATTTTATAATTTTTGTTTTAAAACTTAGAAAAATTTAAGTACTAACTACTAATTACATAAAAAATATTGAATATAAACTCTTTTTATCTAATTTTTTAGTTAAGCAATTAATAAATCACTTAACTAAAAAACTAAAGAATTAATATTTTAATTCCTTAATAACTTTAGATGCGAACTCATCAGCTGCATCAGTAAAATCTGATACACCAGAAAAAGGATGTAAAGCTGATTTTGAATTAATTTGAAAAGATTCTAATATCCTATTAGATGAATCTTTAAAATCAACCTGTGCTTTTATAGAGTTACTCCCCGCCAACATACCAAGCAATACTCTAGAAGTTCCAGATACTTTTTTATAATCTAAAATATTTACATGCAACTTATTACCCCTTGATGAGCTATGAGATATACTAGAAGCAATCCCTTCAGAAATAAGCCTTGATACTAATTTAGCTTTAACATCAGAAATTATATCTGAAACTTCTCCAGACATTTTACTTGATGTAACTTCTAAATAAACAGCACTTGGTGATTTTACTATATAATTTTTAGCAGAAAAATTTTTTACATCTGTTGAGACAGAACATCCAACAAACAAAAAAATTATAAATAAAAAGTTTATTTTCATAATTTATCCTTAATTGTTATTTTTTAAATATAAAATCTATTGAAGTATTTGGTGGAAAGGAATAAAGACCAGTTATCAATCTAACAAGCTGTTCTGAGAACTCCCCATTTCCACCATCTGGATCCATTAATCCACCATCATCAGTATGCCCTAATAGCCCTAAAGCATGTCCAATTTCATGCTTTACAGTTTGTTCACACCCAATAGGAAGAAATGGAAAAATATCTTCTATACCTTCCAATGATGACTTTGGATCAAGTTCAATCACAGCTTCTCTAATAATCCCTTCAGAATATTCTGGTTCATAGGTAACTCCACAAACTAAAGGAGCTGCTAAACCATAACTTAACTTGATATCTGCATCATCATAATCATCCACAAATTTAAAAGTGATAAGATTATCAGTATAATCAGACCACTCTAAAACTTGCTCTTCACCATCAGAGATATTTTCAATATAAACTCTAATGGGATTTTTATTAAATCTTATTGACTTACCATCATTAAAGTCCCCATTTAATTCAGTTAGAATTTCTAAATCTGTACCAGAAATCCCTTCATTGGAACCACATGATGATAATAAAAAAATTAGAAATAATAAAAATAATTTAATTTTTAATATCTCCCTTCACGGCTATACCCTCTGCTTTTATAACCTTGCCATTCTGTTCTTCCCCTAGGGTCATATAAGAAGTAATCTGCAGTTTCTTTTTCATTATATGCAGTAGCATCCATTGCGGCTTGTGGAATCCCCCATAATGGAGATAATGGCCATGTTATAAAATTTAAAAAACCAATAATCCACTGATCTTTTTCTTGAGTACCAGAAGCTAAATAAAAGTTACCAATACCTGGTAATAAATTTAAAGCACCCGCTAAACCTGGACTTTTAATATCATCAGCGTCCACACTGTATCTATGCATTTCCCTTACAACATCTTTTTGAGATCTATTTAAAGAAACACAAGATGTAAATACAAAAATAAATAAAAACATATACTTAAACATAACTCTCCTTAATAATTTAACTAAAAGTATATTAAAATAAGAAGAGAATCAATTAAAAATTAAAAATTTTAATCTACCACTAAAGCATCCGAAGCAATGCTTAAAATAAAATCTTTTGAAGCAGCTATATCTGAAAAGACAACTGTACCCCCATCATTTACACAAATGCCATTATTTGTTTCACCCGCACTTATTACACCTACTATTGCGTTATTATTTTGTAAATATACTGGACCTCCAGAATCACCGATACAATTAGAGCCGTTTACAGCATTAGCAGTAATTACTCCAGAACCAATTAATTGAGCTTCTAAGGTTATAACAACAGGTTTTATATTATCTATTGCATCTTGACTATCTGTTATACCAAAACCACCTGCAAATAAATTATCTCCTTTAGAAATAGGTGTTGAAAATGAAATAGGCTGTGGGAGAACTCCAGAACTATTTGAAAAAGATGCCGGAACTTTTACAATTGCAGTATCAAAAGCAGATCTTCCACCAGATGCAGCAAAATTTGGATTGATAAACCCCCTTTCAGAATCGACAAACTGCCCATCAGAATTTAAAACTTGAACTCCTAAAACAGATCCCCCAGCATAAAAACAATGTGCGGCTGTTAAAATAGAAGTTAAAGAAATAAATGTTCCAGAACACGTAGCAGCTTGGCCATTATTATAATTTATATTTAACAACACTAGAGAATTGGCTGAATTTGAACATGTATCTCCACCCGAAGCTTTTAAACTACTACATGCTTCAGAATCACCACCACCACAAGAAGTTAAGGAAAAAATAATTAAAAAAAGAGTTGATAGAAATTTGTTCATAAATTGCTTTAAATTTTAATATAAAATAAATAATAAATATAAATTAATCAAGAAAAATAGATGTTAAAATAAAGCAGTATTTTAAACCTTTAAGTAAATGAAAAATTTTATTGCTTGATAAGCCTAGATCTTCATTAAGATCATTTTATCATCAAGTATATTATATATTAAACATTTTATTTTAGCATTAATATAGAAATTTTGTAGAATGTAGGAAATTTTAATTGTCGTTAGGCGGGAATTCTAATTGTCGTTGAACAACCCACCACTTTAAAATTGAAAAAAGTAATCTTTTACCTTATTTTGTTAACTTTCTAGCAAATTCATCAGCAATACCTCATTAACGCATCACTAAGTGTGATGCAAGATGCATCAGTAATAGCAAGGGAGGTCGTATTGTTATTACCACTACGCATCAGTATCTGCTTCTGAACTAAAATTTGTTAAAATTTACCAAGAACCTGACCTAAACTTAACAAGAGTATATTAAACATACTTAGATTAATTATTGATATAATGTCTAAGCTTTCTTATTAACTTTCTTTGACTCAATCTTTCATAACCAGTATTATAAAGATTGTTCATTAACAATCTATCTTTTTTATAATTAAAAAACTCATAGTTATTTTTTACACCTAACCATTTTATCAGTAAAAGATTATTTGTTCGAACTGCGTAATAAGGCTTTCTACGAATAACTTTACCCAAACCTTGATGATATAAATGTGTTCTTGTTTTATAGTTATTCCATAGACTATTAGTGATATCAATCCCATCCGTTGTTGCTAATAAAGGAACATTTGTCAAATTAGAGATAGTTGGCGCAATATCAATATTGCTAACTAACTGCCCTGAAACTCTTTTATTTAAAATACCATTATCCCATCTGATGGCAAAAGGAACTCTAACAGACTCTTCATAGGGAGTATCCTTTTCCATTAAACCTTTTTCACCAAAATGTATACCATTATCTGACAAGTAAATGATTATCGTATCTGCCATCTTATTAAGAATCTGAACATGGTCTAAAATAGCATCTAAACCCTTATCAAAACCAAGTAAAGTCTCAGCTTTCATTTGCATAGAACGTTTAGTTAAGCCTACATGAGGTCTTTTTAAATTTCTTACCCAACTAGCACTTCTTGAACTATCGTTAAAATTTTTAGGCAACCTAAAAGCAAGATTATTCAAAGTTCCTCTTTCTTCTACCCTAGGGATACTGGGTCTGTGAGGTGCATTTATCGCTACTGTTAAAAAGAAAGGTTTTGATTGTGCATTTGCTTGATTTAAAAAGTCTATAGCACTATCTCTCATCACATTTATAATATGGTTATTATGTTGAATCCAAGTACCGTTACGATTCATTATCGGCCTTTTATAATCTGTATTTCCTCCAGCATAAGAATCCCAATAATCAAATTCAGGTTTTGGTTGCCCATTACTAGTATTTAAGTATTTTCCGATCAATCCATTATAATATGTTGAACTCATCGCTTGAAAAACGGTAGGAACTGTTAAACTATCATTATTTCCTAAAACAGCATGATTTTTAGAATATAACCCTGTAAATATACTTGCCCTACTTGGACAACATGCTGAAGTTGTTATATATGCATTTTTATAAGATACACCTTGATTAAATATTCTCTGCTTTATTTTTGGCATAAATTTCATTTGATCATACCTTTGATCGTCTGAAATTATTAAAAGTATGTTCGGCTGGGCATGTAAGCTTAAATTAAAGAAGAAGAAAATTAAGGAGCTTATTAATATTTTAATCATTTTAGTTTTCCTGTAACAGTAAATTACTAAAAATCTACTTGCAATTTTTTATTAACATTATATCAATGTTCAAAGCTTAATCAACAAAATCGATTTAATAATAGAGTATTATCATTTTCTCTAACTAAGCTTAAAAATTAGCAATTTAAGCCATATTTAAATTGTGTAAAAATTAGATTTCAATAGAATTATAATATATTTTTATGATTTACGCTTTTTTAATACTTGTCTCCTACGCCATATACTAACTCTTTAGCAATATCTGATTTTGTTTTAAAATCCCTTATTATCTACTACATAAGTAACTTTTTGTTAATTCTAATATAAAAAAACATAAGTTTTTATAAATTATGTTATATTTACAGTAGTTTAGCGATAAAATAACAAAATATGAACTTATTTAGCAAGTATGACTATATTATACAATGAAAAAATTACTTCATTAAAGCTTGATACAGGGGGAGTAGGTGGTCGGGGTGGTTTTCTAGACGTGATACCTTATAAGCTCAATAAAAACTATTTAATCAATTTTAAGTTCAAATTATTTTTAATAGCCTTAATCTTTAAATCAATTAAATTATCTTCTACTTTTAAATTAGAAAGATCAGATATCTCATCGATTGTTAATTTTTGTCTTTTTTCTTATTTGTATAAAATCTAATTTGTTTTGTATTTTTACACTTCTTTAAAAAATATATAGATTTTTCTGGATCAATATCTTCATACAACTCTGATAAATATTTATACTCAACCTTATTTATATATATTTTAGAGTTTAAAGAGCTTTTAAGCAGAAAAAAAACTACAATATAAAGTAATTTTAAGTAAAAAATTATTATTAGTTTTAAGATAAAAATTAATAAAATAAAAAATACTAAGAATAAAGAAAAATAATAGGATCACTAATATAAAACTACATACAGATAGCCCATCAAATCCGTATGTTAATTTATACATAGACGGTATAACACTAAATAATAAACCACCTAATGAAATTAACAATATATTATGGTTAATTTTTTTATATCCAGAAAAAGCTTCTTTATTATTTAAGAAAAAAAATTCTAACAAAAAAGAGAAAAGAGCAATTAAAGCAGTACAAATTGTATTTATATCGTAAGCGGTCAAATTCAGACGTCATAAATTATATGAATTTTATTAATCAACAATTGAAGTAAATTTATTATTTTGAATTTCTTGATTATCAATCCACTTCCTAGGAATCAACTCCTGAACTTGACTATTTGGATGAACCTGAACCCTTTGTAAAACATCAACTAAGTAATCATAGGAGTTAATATTTAATATTCTACAACTAGAAACTAAACTATATAAAATAGCTGAATTCCTAGCTCCTAACTCAGTAAAACAGAACATCCAATTCTTTCTACCAATAGCAATAGGTCGAATTTCCCTTTCTACATGATTATTATCAATAGGAACTTCAGAGTTACTTAGATATACCATTAACTCTTTCTCAATTCCCAATGAGTAATTAGCCGCCCTTAAAAATAAATTACTTGGAACGTAATTCTTTTTCTTAATTGAATTTATTAAAAACTTAAAATACTCATTAACTATTCTAGTTGATTCTTTATCCCTAATCTGTAATTTCTCCTTTAAAGAAAGACCTTTAATATCTTTTTCAATTTTATATAAATCTCTAATATAATTAAGAGCTGCTTTACTAAACTCTGGTTCTACATCGATTAACTCAGTAAATTTCCTTCTAGCATGAGCCCAGCAACAGCTTTGAGTTATTTGTTTATCTTTTGCATAACTAAAGTAAGCTGAATATTTATCAGACAACAATACTCCTTGATAATCATTTCCTAAAATTTCTTCTATAACTTTTGCTCCTCTTCCTGGTGAATAATGAAAAGCTATATCTTTTTCTTTTCCATATATATTTCAAAGATAACCTTGTTTCATTTTATGACGCTCTTTAGATACTCCAGCTTTAATAGTTGTTTCATCCATTGAAATAATTTCTGAGTTCTTAATATTTGATAAAAGAGCATTATATATAGGAAATAAAAGGTCTGCTGATTTTTTAATATAATTTGTTAAAGTATTTCTTGAGATTTTAATTCCTGATTTTGCTATCTTATTATGTTGCCTGTATAAAGGCATATGATATTCAAATTTTTCAATTATTAAATGAGCTAAAAAGCTTACTTCAGCATAGCTTCTATCTAGAACTGGAGTATCTTTTTTTGAGCTTTCTAATCTACCATCTTCTTTATATTTAACTGTTAAACTTATATTTTCTATTATTATATGACTTTTCTGTTGAGCTTATTTGGTATGTAGTTGTTTTGCCAATAATCTCACAATCTTCTCCTTGAACTAAACCTTCAATTCCCTCTACTGGTAAGATTACTTGTTTTATAGGCACTGATTTATCAAATTGAATCCCTTGAGAAGATTTTGAGCCAATAAGTTTCTTATTTGGACCCTTTTACTTCTTTCATAGTTAACTTTTTCTTTTTTTACTTCTGGAACTTGATCCAAGTTAATTTTATCATTTAGCTCTAACGTTAATTGATTTGGGTTAAAGGATTCTAGTATTTTGAGCTTTTATGAAGAAGGGTTAACTAAATTAGTAATAATTAGTTTATTTTGAGCTTTTAATTCTTCTATAATTTGTTTTAAAGATTCATTTTCTTTTTTAAGTTCTTTGCTTTCATCTTTAAGTTTTTGGTTTTCTTTCTTTTCATTTTCTATTTGTTTTTGAAGATCATTTTGAATGTTTTTATATTTCTTTTCAAAATCTAATATTATTTTTTTAACTTCTTCGTTGTTATTTAAGTCAATAGAATCAGTATTGTTCATTAAAATAACTGTACACTAATTATTAAATTCTGCCAATACTTATCCCATCTAAAAGTAGTTTTAATTTAGAAAAATTTATCTCAACTAAATCATTTTCTGATTGTAAATTAACCGTTCCACGTTCTAGCTTTTTAGATAAAATACTATACCCAGTACGATCCCAAAAAAGAATTTTTATATAATTCTTTCTTCTGTTAAAAAATAAATATAAATGCTCTGATCTTGAATCTTTTTTTAATACTGATTCTACCACTGATATTAAGCCATTAAATTGCTTTCTCATATCTACGAATTTAGTATAAATATAAACCTGTCTTGAATCTAAATTAAACATCTAATTCTAACCTTAGTAATTTAATTCCAAAAAGTTTTATCCAAAACTTTTTGGGTTTAAAATCCGGCACATCTTTTAAATTAATAAAATCTGACTTATTTTCTATTCTACTCTTTACTTTAGATAACTTTTTGCTATCTCTTTTAAGTTTTGACTCCCAATTGTAAAAAGTTGAAGGAGCAATATTTAGTACTTCCAGGCAGTACTTTCTTTTAGAAAAATGATTCTAATTCTTATAGTAGCTCTTTAAAGCTTTAGCTTGATCTTCTTTTCTGTAAAAAGTTCTTGATTTTAGCAGCTCTTTGTTCATAATATACTCATCGACATTTAAAATTACCTATTTAAAATTTCACTATCAATAATTTTGAATTTGAAATTAATAACTTTTT
>ENA-ORXR01002493-ORXR01002493.1-marine-metagenome-genome-assembly--contig:-NODE-2493-length-17434-cov-84.811949_pt1 | contig 17434 bp, 12 predicted proteins | sample MGYA00237866_ERZ511479 | MGnify/ENA metagenome assembly ERZ511479 | reverse complement strand
TATTTAGGAATATTTTGTATGCATGGAACTTTTGTATTTTTTCGATAATCGAGCCTCATTTTGAGCTGCATACCCTATCCCGATAGCTATCGGATTAGCGAAAAATAGGGGAAGAGTATCGGAAAAAGACAATTTAGCTGCGTACAAAATTTTTCTGAATAAAGTCTAATATTGATATGCTTATTCGTTTGCACGGATAGGGCATTTTTTGTGCTAAAAACATTTTTGTAATTAAAATATTTTTTTAATAATTATTATCAAACTAATGGCTTCTCTAAACCAAAAATCAGGAACGCTTGGTAAGCGATTGGCAGCGCATTTGTTGCGGCGAGCCACCTACCATGTAACACCTGCACGTATTGACAATTTTGCCAACAAAACAGCTACACAGGCAGTGGATGAACTCTTCCTGCCGACTGCGCCGCTTTATCCCAACGGACCGCTTTATTGGGAGAACGGCAACCCGATATTTTCAGCGACGGATATCAGCCAAAGCCAAGATATCGAGTCTTTTCCGACCAACACCGCCATAGCATTTTGGCGGATATACGAGGCAAGCGCAGATACTTCCATTAAGTGGAAACTCATTAACTGGTTCAGTACCTTGTTCAATTTGTATTCCAGCTACCGTTATAATTATTATTATTGGAAAATGTTGGATGCTATGACCTCTCAAAACCTAAAAAAACTGGCATACAATATGACGCTCGACAATAATATGTTGAGCTACCTGAACAATAATACAAATAGCAAAGATAGCCCGAATGAAAACTACGCCCGCGAGTTTCTAGAATTATTTACCATTCTGAAAGGCGAGGCTATCGGAGTCGGAAATTATACCAATTATACTGAGGCAGATATTTCTACCGCAGCAAGGGTATTGACCGGCCTCAGAAATAGTAATACTACATTAGATGGAGAAACCGGAGTCATAACGGGACGTGCCTTCTCTGGAAATCATGATACAGCTAACAAGACTTTCAGCGCTGCTTTTGGTAACACCACGATTACAGGTGCGAGTAGCGCAAGCGACATGTACAGAGAGTTGGACGATTTCGTCACGATGGTCTTCGACCAACAGGAAACTGCCAGAGCTTATGTCCGAAAAATGTACCGCTTCTTTGTACTGGATAATATCAGTGCCGAAGTGGAAACGGACATCATAGAACCGCTCGCTACTCAGTTACGAAATAATGGTTATCAACATGAGGTGGTACTCAAAAGATTATTAAAAAGTGAACATTTTTATGATGACGATGATAATGACAGCACCAACGAAATTATAGGTGGCAAAATGAAATCTCCTTTGGAAATGTTTATCGTCTCCACCAATCTCTTGGATATTCAAAACACTGATACAGACCTTGAAAACTTGTTTGGATCACCCAGACAGCATAATATACACAATGAGCATTTCAGAAACGTAGGCTATGACTTTCGCGGACCCAATACCGTAGAGGGCTATCCCGGGTTTTATGACGCACCGGGTTATTCCAAAAACTGGTTTAGTGCCAATTACATTTATGAAAGATTCACCTATGGTATCTCTTTCAGAAGGGGAAGAAGACGCAACACAAACAGTTTTATCCCTTACAAATGCGATATGGTACAATGGGTCGAAAATAACGTAGATGACCCTGCCGGACCGGGTACAGTTCCCGCACCGGTAGGCGCAGCCGATGCCACCAAACTCGTAGATGACATGCTCACCTACCTACTTCCCGATATGCCAACAGGTGATAGATACGATTATTTTGAAAACAAATTACTCGGCGGACTCAGCCCGATTAATTGGTATTTTTCATGGGTAGAATATCTCAATACCAACGACGATTCAAATGTCAGAGTAGGTATCGAAAGTCTATATGATGCCATCATGTCATCACCCGAATTTCAAACATTTTAAAATAATTGATTGATTGTTCGATGGCTTGATTGACGAAAGAGATTTTGCAAAGCAAAATCAATAATAACAATCAAACAATCACAACAATCAAACAATCAACTATATATCATGAAACGAAGAAAATTTATCAGAACCGGACTTGCAGGTGCAGTCGCTCCCGTCTTCCTCAATGGATTTGGGTTCAAGGCATTCGGAGCATCAGTTGTGCCTGCGGCTACCTGCGATTTTGCCGACAGGTCACTGGTTATCATATATCTGGCAGGTGCAAATGATATTATCAATACTGCCGTTCCGATGAATCATTTTGGAGCCTATCAAAATGAGCGTCCTAATATACATCTTCCTCAAAATTCACTCATTACATTAGATAATGGCTTAATTGGCACTAACCGACATCTTGGTCTGCATCCCAGTTTGCAGTCCTTTAAAGATTTGTACGACAGCGACTTAATGTCCATCGTACAACGTACAGGATACAACGTACCCAACCGTTCTCACTTTGCTTCGGAAGACATCATGCTCAAAGGTATCGACGGCACAATCTCCAATGGCGACGAAGAAGAAGGATGGGTAGGACGTTTCCTCAAAGACCGCTATCCGACTTACAAAGGTTTGCCTTTTGGAGAAGAAGTAGATCCGCTCGGTATCATCTTGGGAGATACACCCAATACGGGTTTTCACACGACGGAAGCACACGAGTTGGAAATTAACTTGAGTGGACAAGACCCCGCAGGTTTTTTCAACATCATTTCCAGTTTGAGTGGTGAGCCTATTTCGCAAATTCCTAATTCTGACCATGGCGAACTCCTCAACTATATTTCCGTACTTGAAAAAAGCACACAAGTATATTCGGAGCGCATTTCGAGTGTATTTGATGCCGGAACAAATAATGTAAATACATATCCAAATTCAAATCTTGGCAATCAATTAAAAACCATTGCGCGGTTCATTTCCGGTGGTTCAAAAACGAAAGTCTTTATGGCACGTAAAGGCGGTTGGGACAACCACGTCAATATGGTCAATACCAATGATACCACCACAGGCGCACATGCCAACTTACTGGATGATTTGAGTCGTTCCATTAAAGCCTTTCAAGACGATTTGCAAGCACTCAATAAGTCCTCGCAAGTGACCACAGTGGTCTTCTCTGAGTTTGGGCGTAAGATTATCCAAAATGGCAGTAGCGGTACTGACCACGGTACGGTTTCGTCCATGTTTGTAATAGGTGATAATGTCAATACAGGTGTATATGGCGAAAATATCAATATCACACAAAAAGACAATCAAGGCGCACCCGAACCTTCACAGCTTCAAAACGATTACCGTTCGGTATTCAGCTCTATTTTGCAAGACTGGATGGGTGCGAGCGATGATGCTTTATTGGCTTCATTCTCACAAACACCGTCGAGTGTGGTACTCAATAATATTCCGGTCATTAGTACAGCACAAGCGGTTGACCCTAATTGTTACTTTGCACCGACGCAGCCCGTTTCGATGAATATCAACCTCAAACTATTATTAGAAGGCTTCTACGATTCGGCTAACGGAACGATGAGTACCGACCTCGTTACCAATAATCTTTTACCAAACAGACAACCCTACGGCGATACGAGATATAGTTATTTTGGTAATGAATATGCAGCTAATCTTCCTTCGGATATAGTGGATTGGGTATTGATAGAATTGTGGAGAGAAGACAATTTGGTCATTGACAGAAAAGCCGTTTTATTAAGACAAGATGGGCGTATTATCGACCCCGAAACCTTGTCAGACCTTATTCCGATAGGTGGTTTGTATCCCGAACCTTTCCGTGTGGCGGTCTTCCATCGTTCACACATAGGCGTATTGCGTACAGCTACGATTGATGCCCAACAAGGCGTAGATGAGTACATGGACATCACGACTGCCATGAGCGAAGTATCAGGTGTCAATCAGCTAAAAAATATCAACGGAAGATTTGCCCTGATAGCCGGAGATATGGACCAAAACGGATTGATTAATAGTGGCGATTACAGTCTTTGGAAACGTGCCAACAACGTGACCGATTACCGCACCACCGACCTCAATGCCGACGGTATCACCGATGCACAAGATTATGCCTTGTGGAAAGACAACCGAAGTAAAATCGGTAATCCATTGGTACACAATTTATTAAAACGATGATTATTGTGTTGGGGTTGAGCGTGTTGAAGTGTTGATGTGTTGATGTGTTAGAGTGTGATGTGCATTGCTGCGTTATATTTTTTATTTAAATAAATTTTAATTTTATAAAGTATTTAAATTAATAAAATAACACATCAGTACGTCAACACTTCAACGCTTCAACACTCCAACACCTCAACACTTCAACGCCTCAACACTCCAAAATTAATTAAAATGAAAAATACATATTTATATATTTTTATGATAAAAATATTTTTGCTGACTATCGTAATGGATTCTTACGGGCAGATAGCGAAGGTATTTTTGAGTGGAAATAATCTGTGTAACAATCGGCTTGAAGTCGGTATATATGTACGCGCATCGGATTTTTCCAGCAATAATTTTGAAATTGGGAGTTCCACTTTCTTTTTAAATTATGACCCTGAAGTAGTGAGTTTTGTTGGCTATACACCATCGGAGTTTAATGCTTCTACCTCCAATCAGGCAGCTAATGCCAATTGGATAGACCAAGCGATTAGCACCGACGATGAGTGTGGTATCATTCACCTCGTTTTACAAAAAGAAGACGGTGGAGCGAATAATTATTTATTAGATAAAAACAATTTTATTTTGGTCGGTAGAGCCTTAATGGAGTTTGTCGATGGCGAAGCTGACCCTGATATTCGTATCAACCAACGCTTTACCATGTTCAATTCCGGGCAACCCAATGACGGTACGGCTATGGTCGATATTGAGGATTATCCGAAGGTATTGGACTATGCTTGTACTAACAATTGTACACCTGCCGTAGTGAATAACGTTGTACCAAACGGAGCTACCTGTGGTACATATGACGGTAGTATCGCTATCTCTTTCCTTGATGACCAAAACAGAACAAACATCGAATTTAGTATTGACGGTGGATTGACTTACCCTTTCAGTACAACTGACGATATAGGTACGTATTCCATCACCGGATTAGGTACAGGAAGCTACGACTTGTGGATACGCTGGGGCAATGATGAATGTCCGTACTCCTTAGGCAATGTCTCCATAATGGCGACCAATGGACCGGAAGTTAATTTTAGCACAACAAGCTCTTGTAGCGGTACAAATCAAGGAACGATTAGTCTTGAATTTCCTGACCATTCGACCCATACAAGTCTTAAATTTAGTATTGATGGTGGCTTAAACTATGATTATTATATACCGGGTGATGTATTGACGCTCGACATTACAGGCTTGGCAGTTGGCACTTACGACCTTTGGGTACGTTGGGGTGACGACTCATGTCCTACTGACCTCGGCAATGCTATGATTTATACAGATGACCCACCGGAGGTCACAGTGCTTGATTATGACATCTGTGGTACGAGTACAACAGGAAGCATTGTATTTAATTTCACAGATTTACCGAATCGTTCCAATATTAAATTTAGTATTGACGGTGGCTCGACTTATCCGCATAATGTAGCGGATAGTGACTTGACTTTACGATTGGATAATATCGCTGCCGGAACATACAATTGTTGGGTACGCTGGGGCAATGATGATTGTCCGGTGGATTTGGGCAATATCATCATTGGAAATGATCAAGCACCCATAGCTACCGTCACCAAAGATAATGCTTGTATAGGTAGCGATGAAGGAGAAATTATTTTTGAATTTCCTGATTATTCGGGGCGCACAGGCATCGCCTTTAGTATTGATGGCGGTACATCTTACCAATACACTAGTGATGATACGGGAACATATATTTTCACTAACCTCGCTCCGGGTACTTACGATTGTTGGGTGACGTGGGGCAATGACGAATGTCCGGTACCACTTGGTACTCAGACTATTGGTACGAGTGATCCACCAACCGCTACCGCAGCACATACCGATACTTGCCCGAATACATCAGAAGGTACAATCACAATAAGTTTTCCCGACCATCCTTCACGCACGGGCATTTCATTCAGCATTGATGGCGGTGCATCTTACCAAAACACGCAGGACAATCTCGGTACTTATGAATACACCGGACTCGGCGCAGGTACGTACCCTGTGTGGGCGCGATGGGGCGATGGAGATTGTGCGACTTATCTTGGTGATGTGGTGATACAAAACGATAATAATTTACCGAATTGTACCAATACATGTTTGCCGACAGGCGATACACCTGTCACTATACACGCACGAGGAAGAGAAGGAACAGAAACTATGATCTTACATATCAATGGTGTGGATGTTGCGACATATATTGTGACAGATACTTGGGCAGATTATACTTATACGCATCAAGGCGGTATCTACCAGTTGCAAGTACATCTTGTTGATGCCTTGTATGAACAAGGGGTTATTGATCATAATCTATATGTGGATTACGTTACTGTTGATACACAAACTATTGAAACCAATGCGCCTTCTACCTACGGTACGGCTGTCAGAACAGACGAGGGGTATTGTAAGACTAGTTATGATTTTGAAAACGAAGCATTATATTGTAATGGCTATCTTGAATATTCCTTTGGTTCGCCTGTCACGATACGCGCCAGAGGTGATGAAGGTTCGGAAACCATGAAACTCGAAATTAATGAGATAGATGTGGCTACATGGGAAAATGTATCGGCAACATGGCAGGATTATACCATGAATTACTATGGTGAAGTGCAGTCATTCCGAGTTCATGGTATCAATATGCTGTATGACCCGAGCATAAGTTTTGACGAAAATCTACGAGTAGATTATGTTACTTTAGCAGGTAAAACTATGCAAACCAATGCCCCTTCCACTTACGGTAGTGCCGTCAAAATTGGTGATAGTTGGTGTGCATCAGGCTATAATTTTGAATATGAAGTATTGCCATGTAATGGCTATTTTGAATACGACTTTAGTACGCCGATTACGATACGCGCAAGAGGTAAAGAAGGCGCAGAAATCATGGTCTTACATGTCAATGGCGTAGATGTTAAGACTTGGGAAAATGTAGCCGATACTTGGCAAGATTATACCTTTAAAAAGTATGGTAATATCAACTTATTGCGGGTGTATTTTACCAATGATTATTACGAACCGGGCGTTATTGACCACAATCTGTATGTAGATTATATCACCGTAGGTGCAGAGACTATTGAAACCAATGCGCCTTCGACTTACGGTACAGCAGTCAGAATCGGAGATAGTTGGTGTGCATCTGGCTACAATTTTGAGACAGAACACTTGTTATGTAATGGCTACTTTGAATACATCAATAATTGTGGTGCTGCCAATAAAGTTGAGGAGGAGGAAATTACAACATTTACTTTATATCCCAATCCTGCGACCAATTTCATTCATATAGATATAAATATCGAAAATGTAGAACATAATGGTAAAATTGTACTGTATGATATGAATGGACAATACTTGTACGAACAGGAAATTATCAGTAAAGAAATGACCGTTCCAACGCACGACTTACCCGCAGGTATGTACCTCATTCGACTCAATACCAATGACGGTACACAAGCTGTGAAGCGATTCGTGAAATTGGCAAGATAAAAGGCAAACCCGACATTAAGCACATTATTTCCATAGAAGAACCGAAGTCCGTTTGGGCTTCGGTTTTCTTTTTGAATATATTATTATTCGGTCAAACCGCCTTCTTTCCTTCTACTCGATTATCTTCGTCGGTAAGAATGATGAGTGGTTTGTGTGTCTTAGCTGCTTCGGCAGAAATATGACAAAAAGACAATATGTGAATTTTGTCGCCAACATCTGCATGTAAGGATGCGCCACCATTCATACAGACACAGCCACTACCTCGCTCACCCTTTAGAATATAGGTGATAATTCGCGTACCTTTAGTCGCATTATTGATGTGTACAAGTTCCCATTCGTGGAGGTTCGCGGCATCCAAAAGGTCTTCGTCTATCGTGATGCTACCTCGGTAAGAGACATTTGATTCGGTGACGAATACTTGTTGGAGTTTTGATTTTAAGACTTCTACTTGCATTTGAGTATCGTGGTATCGAACTGATTTATGCTAAAATTTAAACGGAATTAACCATTAATTGGGCAAAATGTTATATGACCTCGTTAGAGGTCAAATATTGGTGGAGTTTTTCAATAAAAATACGTCAACCGAGCCTTTAGGTTCGTAATATGGAGTACATAGAGGCACTCAAAACAAATTTTCATCCCAAAAAAGCTACCGATATTTTGCACTTAACAGTGCTGCCCAATTAATGGTCAATTCCGAATTTAAATTAAGTCATTAACTGGACTTTGGACGAAATGTATTGGGTATCAAGTATCAGGACGAGGTGAAATTTAATTGCCTGATTTTTAATCATAAGTATATCTTAATTAAAACTTATTTAGAAATATATTTTTTAATTTAAATACCTGATAATCAATTAGTTATAATTTTCAGTCCTGATGCTTGATACTTTTGTCCAAAGTCCAGTCATTAAGGGATGAGGCAAAAATAAACTCAGATTTTTTATGCCTCATCCCTAAAAAAAGCGTATTCCATTGGAATACGCTTGATATATTTTTTGGATAGTGGATACACAGAGTCAATCAGAAAGTGATGAACTCTCCATATTCTTATAATCCTGCTACGAATTTTGTCAGTTTGCCTTTAAGGTTGGCAGCTTTGTTTTGGTGAAACAAATTGCGCTTCGCCAAACGATCCACCATAGAGATGACTTTGGGCAAGAATTCTTCTGCTTTTGCCTTATCAGTCATACCACGTAGCGTTTTGATAGCTGTACGGGTCGTTTTTTTATAATAACGATTGTGAAGACGTTTTTTAGCGTCCTGACGAATTCTTTTTTTAGCTGATGCGTGATGTGCCATATATATAATTTCTAACGTTTTCTAAAATTGGAGCGCAAATTTAAGGCTTTTGCCAGTTATTTCAAAATTTTCGTGAGAATTATTTTGATTGACCTTGTAGAGAGTGATAATTCCCGTTTTGATGTTTCAAATAAAGTGAGCTATCTTGTGCCGAAAATCTCAAGAACAAAGGTAAGTAAAAACAATTTATTGAATTGTTTTTACTAAGAAACATCAAAATAGAAATTACTCATTTTTATGAAAAAACAGACAAAGAAAGCCGTCATTGATTTAGGAACAAATACCTTTCATTTACTAATAGTTGAACCGGACGGAGCAGGGCATTTCAAAGAGGTTTATCGCAAAAGGATTTTTGTACAACTCGCCGAAGATAGCATCACACATATTGGTAAGGCAGCATTTGAGCGAGGTTTGAATGCACTTCGGGCGTACAAAACGGTGCTTGATGAGTATGATATTCAAGAAGTTAGGGCTTTTGGTACGGCTGCTCTTCGTCGGGCTTCAAACAGTGCCGAATTTCGGGCAACGATACTACAAGAAACAGGTATTGAAGTACAAGTAATTGGTGGAGATGAGGAAGCAAGATTGATCACAGAAGGCGTTAGACTGGCAGTTCCTGTTGATGAAAAACCAGTTTTGATTATGGACATTGGAGGTGGCAGTGTGGAGTTTATTATTGCAAACGATAGTGAAGTGTTTTGGGCGCGAAGCTTTCCGGTCGGTGTGGCGATACTGTATAACGATTTTCATAAAAGTGAACCTATTTCAGAAATAGAAATTAATCAAGTTCGTCAATTTTTAGAACATCAATTATTGCCTTTAAGAAAGGCTTTGTCACAACATCCTGTCGCTGCGCTTGTAGGGGCTTCGGGGACATTTGATGTATTAGAAGCTATGTTGATTGATATAAAAGATAGCCCTTTACATGCCTTTATTCAGGCAAAAGACTTTTATCCGATTTATGATAGAATTGTCGGTGTGCCACTTGATGAACGGCTAAAAATCAATAAATTACCTATTCAACGTGCCGAACTCATCGTCGTGGCACTTATTTTAATTCATTACGTTTTGGAGGAGATTAATATTGAAAAAATTATAGTGTCAATGTATGCTATGAAAGAGGGAATGTTGAGTGAATTAATCCATAGGTAGGACATTGATTTAGGCTGGATTCAAATTGTCTGGCAGTTTTTTCGAGGTGCTTCCAATTTTTTTGATAAAAATATATGAAATGATTTTAATTCTAACATTAACGTTTTTTTTACTTTTGTTTGTTTTTTGTCAAAACATCTCTATTTTCGCATTTGTATTTATATACTAAATGTGAATTATAAGATGTAAAAATTATTTGAAATTCATCCCATTCTCAATAAAATTACTTTTATATTTTTTTATTAAACATTTAAGAGTACCTAATATCTAAATCCCTTAGTGCTTCAATTTATAAGTAATTGAAGCATTAGTAGGTCTTTATCCACTTCCACTACAACTATCAAAATGAATAAGATTTTCATTTTGCTTGAGAAAATTATAAAAAAACTTTTTTGCACTACGGAGTATGTGTATTGAAAAATAAACATACACTTTTAAGTGAGTTGACATAAAAAATGCAATCTGATTACTCAAAACTATCAAATTATGAAGAAAATTAAATCTCTATTAACATTACTTTCAATGATAGCCTGTCTATTTATCGGAAATAATGTAATGGCGCAGCAAACTAGTGGACAAAACTCAAAGGTAATATCGATACCTACAAACAACATTACAAAACACAGCAAAGCTGCCAAAAGTAGAAACATGCCTCAATTGAGCAAAGTGCGAGAGGTGACAGGTACCAAAGATAAAAAAGCTATGGCGAAACCTGTTGGTACAGATATACAACTTAAAGGATTGGAAGCAAGATTGAAGTTTATAGAAGCTTCTGATATGACACCCGCACAAAAAACTACCATAAAGAAAAGAATTCAAGACAGGTTGGACAGTTTAAAATAAAGGCGGTCATCATGTCAAAATTAATTTAACCAAATCGATTAAATCTAAAATATGAAAAAAATATTATATATTGTATTGTGTTTACTTCTTGTAAACTATACTGCTAAAGCAGATTTCTTTCCTGACGGCACTTCTTCGGCTGGATACGTTGATAATGGTACAGGCTTGGATGTTACGGTAAATATTGGTTGGGGATCTAATACTACTGAATTTGGAGACGGTTTTGTCGTTACTATTGACGGGGTGGACTACTATGTTGAAGGAACAACCGGTGCATGGGGTGACGCAGGAAGTGCCTTCTTTGGTGCGCCGTCCGGGTTTGGTGATTTTGCGGGATCGCCGACCACAGTTACGATTACTATACCTTACCCTGCCGGATGGATGTCGGGCGATATGATAACAGTAATGATAGACGGTTATGGAGATGCCTTTGGAGATGACCCTTCCGGTGCCAACTCATTTTACCTTGATGAGACGATTACCGCGAATGAAATTGTCTGTGAGGCAGCCATTTCTGATCCTGTTCCGCTTGCGACTCCGCCTTGTCCGGGAGAAGATTTTGTGCTGGTATTAGATGGTAGTGTTCCCACAAACTACGGATTTAGTCTTGGAGCGACTCCGGGAGTAGGTTGGGCAGTTACTGACGTGCCAGGAGGCACTCTTTTTGGCTACTTGGTAGAAGATGTACCGGGTGCTACTGACGGTGCACTTACCTTGACACACCCGGGAACAGGTCTAGATCCTTTTGGTCTGGGACTTGCACAATTATGTTTTGCACCAACAACTATAGCAAATACCGACCCTTTCACCCTTGATATATTTGATTGTATTGCAGCCGGGTCTGAAATTTGTATAGATTATTCAAATACAATTGTTACCGGAGCAGCCTCAGCAGTATGTGTAGGAAGCGGAGATGCTTTTGATGTAACACTTGGTGCAGTAGCCGGAGGCGTTGCTCCTTTGACAATTACTGATGATGCCGGTGGACCGGGTGGTAGTGACGGATATACCGTTTCAAGTGTACCGGGAAGCACTATGGTTACATTCACCGTGATAGATGCGGATGGTTGTACATCTGTAATTACTGCGACTACACCTCCTATACCAACTATTGATGCTATCGGACCACTCTGTTCAGATGGGACGAATAGCCCGGCTGACATTACAGTGAGCGATATTCCAGAAGATGGTATTCTTCAAATTGATGTTTTATTTGATGGATGTACCACTGAAGCAAACTGGGAAATTTTGGATGCCGGTGGCGTTCAGGTTGTTGCGGAAGGAACACCGGGTGACGGTGTCGGACCCGATAATGCAGATCCGACACTCGGAGTAATAGTTTCCTATCAATATTCGCTTCCTGCGGGAACTTATACCGTTAATTTCATTGATGATTTTGGTGATGGTATGCAAGACTTTACATGTGGACCATTTTGCGGTGCTACCACTCAAGATGGTACAATGACGCTGATTGATGTAGCTTCGGGTAGTGCAAATGCTCCTTACTCACCTGTGGGTGACGGTGCTTGCGGTACAGGTGCTATCAGTACTGAAACCGTTGGTACGATTACTGTTACATCTTTTATTGGTGCACTCTCTGGCGCAGGTGTGACGGATAATGGTGATGGTACAGGTTCATTGAATGCAACCGGATTAGCAGAAGGAACAACAACTGTAACCTACAGTGACCCTGTTACAGGGTGTGATGTAGCACTTGAAGTAACGGTTGAGAATTGTGGAGAGGTAAGTGAAGTTCCAACAGTGGGAGAATGGGGTTTAATCATACTTGGTTTGATGATGTCAATTACAGCTATTGTTGGTATTCGTCAGCGTAGAGAAGAAGAAGTTGTAGCTTGAATCACGTTAAGTGAAAACGCTAAATAAGAATGAAAAATTGATCATTTTTCATTATAAAAATATGAAGTGTTTTGTCTTGTTTTTATCAAGACAAAGCACTTTTTTTTTTATTCAAAAAAACTTTTACAAATCAAGTGAAAAGTATTGAACTAAATTAAAGCGTATATTTTTTTGGATTTAGTAAAAAAAAAATTACATTTGTCACGTAAAAGTAAATGAAACATAAGATATATTAAATTCGATTTTAATTTGACCTATTAAATTATGAGTGGTATGTTTGTAAACAAACTATATCATAAATATAAGCATTCAATACTTCTTTAAGTGACCTTATCTTTATTTTTATAATACCGCAATTTTATTCAAAATATACTTATACTAGTACTCAATATTAGAGTAAAATATATTTAAAAAATCCATAAACTTAAACTGAGTTGCTCAAAAATTTTGACTATGAAAAAAATTAAATGTTTAATGTCGGCGGGTCTTACCTTATGTCTCTTATTTTGTATGGGAAGCATAGTTGAAGCGCAAGAATCACCGCGTACTAAAAAAGTTGATGCAGAAGCTAAAAAAGCACAAATTCAACAAAAGATTAAAGTTACTAAAGCACAAATAGGACTTACTGGTAAAATTAAAAAAGAAGGTGTGCAGGGTAGGGCGAAAAAAACAAAGCTGACATCCGCCCAGATTCAAGCAAAGAAGCAAAGGATAGCTGCTATTAAAGCTAACCCGGCTAATGCAAAGAAAAATAATAAGCAAGCTACTTTGCAAGCAAAGCGTAAAAATATTGGTAAAAAAGACGCGAAAAAAATAGAAAGAATCAGCTTTGATAAAGCTAAATTTCAAAGAAAAGCTGCGGATAGAAAAGTAAAATTGAGAAGGCAGTGATATATTGATTTGTAAATTGGTGATTAATTGCGTTCAGTCCAATTTTAATATAGCCAATTGACATTCAAATCAATAGTAATTTTATTCTAAAAATCATTTAAATCCATAATATGAGAAAGTTAAAAAAATATTATAATAGTATGGAAGCTAGTAGCCTTAAGAGCAAGCTTACTTCCTACTCGGCTATGGCTGCCACATTTGCAGTCTTTTCGCCGGATGCCCAAGCTCAATGTCCTGCGGGGAGTGTGGTAGATGCTGATGCAAGTACTCTCGAAGTTGATATAGACGGTGATGGTAATGCTGACCTTTCTTTGAACTTTGTTAATAATGTATATGGTACTCAAGTATTTAACGGAACGGCTACACCTTCAAATGCAGGATTACCGCTTCCACCATACACAGCAGGGTTCAATACCTTGACTTCTACCGTGCCTTTTACAGCAGGTGGTCCTGTTGCCAATCCATTGCAGACCAACTGGGTGCAAGGAGCTTCGTCTAATTTCACCGTTGGTGCTTCAAGTTTCTTTCCTATTACAGCTAGTCTGTATGGCTTTTTAGCTTCAGGGGTTCAGTTTTCTTATTACTTTAGGTCTATTAGGTACTTTGCTACATTGACACAGTCCATCTCTATCAATTATGCTGTGGCTTATGCTGCTACTGGTAACCAGTTAGTTGGATTACCTGCAACGGGCAGTGATGTTTGTGCGGCAGTCGGTTCTAATACGGGATCTTTAATTAATATAGGCTATCAAATACAAACACAAAACTATTCATACTTCAACCAAAATGCTCGTGTAGGATTTTTCTCTGGCTCGGCGTATGGAGCATATAATATAGCTCTCGGTACCTTTACTGTCGGTTTATATTATGTTGGTAACTATTTAGGATCTAATGTGTTTTCAGGTGGTATTCCATCTGCTTATGTTACGCTGACGACCACTGCACCCGCCATTAATTCGAGTGGACCTAATGTAGTAGCTTCTGGCAATATATACGCACCGTATAATAATATTGGGGTTCAATTTAGCGGACCGGATTTAGATGGTGACGGAAATGCTGACACTTATTATGGTTGGGTCACAGTATCTATCGATCCTAACACAAGTGCTATCACGGTAGTAGGATGTGATTACAATACCTGTTCTGTGGAAGGGGCAACGGCAAACTCTGCCGGAGGTGCTGCATCGGCTTGTATCAATGTTGGTCAGGCTAATCCGGATCCGGGAGATTGTGCGCCACCTGTCGGAGATGTTCCTACAGTGGGAGAATGGGGCTTAATCATGCTCGGTTTGTTGATGTCTATTACGGCTATCGTCGGTATTCGTCAGCGTAAAGAAGAAGAAGTTGTAGCTTAGAAATGACACAAAAATTGGTTAATTCATTTTCGCTACGCGAATTTGACCAATTCATAAATACAAAACGCCGTTTCGGTTTTACCGAAACGGCGTTTCTTTTTAAATAACTTTTATATAAAATCACTCATTCAATTTCCAATTGTACTCCATAAAGTCAATCTTTGCATTCGACTTTAATTGTGTACTGGAATATTTGTTGATAAAAGCGGTCACATCGCCAAAATCACTCGCATACCAGTTGAATAATTGAGATATTTTTGCTGACTTGGGACTGATTTCATTGAATTGCGGATTATTGATAAATTGCTTGGTCTGACGTTCAAAATTACTTTCCAAATTAGAAGCCGTCCACGCCTGATTGAGCAAAGCCGGGCAAGATTTGGCAGCACAATTGACCGCAAAATGTACCCGCGCATCTTTGTATTTTTTTAATAAAATTTCTTTCTCAATCTGGTCAAGCGAATAGGTCTGACTGCCGAGTTTTATCCAACGTTTGCTCCACGGCTTACCGCCCTCCAAATCAGTAATACTACCGACCGGATAATTATCAACTATCAACTTGACTGTAAAAGCATTATAGGCATTAATCCAATACGCCATTGCCTTTGAACGTTCCCAAGCTGCTTGAGGAGGATTGGCAGCGAGTAAGCCGAGGTAGTTCTCCAATTTTGCTTTGTCTGTCTTGAAACCACCGTAGTTGACTGTACCTGATGCACTCACATATTTGCGTAACAAACCATCCCACACATCATGTGATAAAGCAACAGGTTTCGGAGCGGATGGTGCCTCTACTTTTTCTACGGGTTTTTCGACTTTGGGAGCTTCCACAGCTTTTGGTGTCTCTACTACTTTGGGTACTGCCGGTTTAATGATAGGCTCTGGTGCAGATGGTGGTGTTTTTACCACTTCTTTTATCTTTTCTACGACTTTTGCAGGGGCTTCCGTAACTGCCGTCGTAGTAATCTTGACGGCTTCTTTGGTTTTTTCGATAACTTTTTCGGCACTCGCTTTAGCTTTTTCAGTTTCTTGTTTTACCGTTTCTTTTACTTTTTCGACGGCTTGTTTGGGTTTGGAAGTGGTTGTTTTTTTGGGCTTTGGTGTAGGCATTTTTTTGACTTCGGTGGCTTTTGGTGGAGTCTCTGCTGGAACTGCGTCAGCTTTGGCTGCATCTCCTCCCCTTTCTGCTGTGACATCAGTTTTTACAGATACGGTTTCTGTTGTATGATTGGTGGTTTTGGTCGTTTGAGAGATGACTTCTTGCTTTTTTGTTTGGTCATTGCCACTTGTACATGCGACAAACTGAAAGGCAATAAGTATTGCTAAGGTCCAATTGATTATTTTCATAAGTTTAAATGATTGTCAGTTTGAAAAATCTAAAATTACATTGATTGAACGTAGTGATACAAATACTGTTGTTGGAAAAACAGTCAAATGTACCTTATACGACCAAATTTGGTCGATTCTTGCCTGTTATCACAATATAAAAAAGCCATTCTAATGTAGTTAAGTACACTGTTTCACAAATTTATTTACTTTTTTGAGTATTTCTTTTAAAATGACTCTTCACCAAAAAATCCTTAAATACAGTGAGTATTCGCGTCATTTTTGATTCGATTCATTTCAAAATAAACGTCAAAAAATGTAAATAAATTTATAAAACAGTGTATTAAGAATGGCTTTTTTGTTAATGTGAGAATTTGATAATTTCAAATTACCTTATTTCTTTGGTGGTGAAGTATAGCGGAGGTAAGGCTTTACTTTGTAATGTCCTTGCGGGAAAAGCTCCGGTATTTGCTCATCACTCACAGAAGGGACGATGATACAATCTTCGCCTTGTTGCCAATTGGCGGGTGTGGCGAGTTTGTGATTGGCGGTCAGTTGTAACGAGTCTAATACGCGGATGATTTCATGGAAATTTCGTCCGGTAGCGGGCGGATAAGTGAGTGTCAATTTCACTGTTTTGTCTGGCGCAATGACGAATACGCAACGCACCGTGTGCTTGCTGTCAGCTTCGGGATGTAACATGCCGTAGAGCATCGCTACTTTTTTGTCATGATCGGCGATGAGTGGAAAGTTGACTGTCGTTTTTTGGGTTTCGTTGATGTCTTTGATCCATTCGTGGTGGTCGCCCATCGGATCTACACTGACTGCGAGTACTTTTGTGTTGCGATTGGCAAATTCGGCTTTGAGTTTGGCTACTGTGCCGAGTTCGGTGGTACAAACGGGTGTAAAGTCAGCAGGGTGTGAGAATAGTATTCCCCATCCGTTGCCGAGCCATTCGTGGAAGTTGATTGTGCCTTCTGTAGTTTCTGCTTTGAAATCGGGGGCAATTTCTCCTAATTTGATAGACATAGTGTTTATAATTTTTTAATGCTAAAAATGTTTAAGTACCAAGACAGAATTATCTTTAATCAATTTTGGTTTCTTTTTCTCGCTAATTTCGTTAAAAATACTCACCGTA
>ENA-ORXR01002491-ORXR01002491.1-marine-metagenome-genome-assembly--contig:-NODE-2491-length-17442-cov-2.866168_pt1 | contig 17442 bp, 12 predicted proteins | sample MGYA00237866_ERZ511479 | MGnify/ENA metagenome assembly ERZ511479 | reverse complement strand
ACAGAGTGGTCAATGACAACTCAAGCTGAAAACCACAGATTCTATGCATACAGTCGTGAGCTCCCTCCACCACGGATTTTTCATAACCTTGTGTATCTACCTTGACGAACAGCTTCTTGTCATCAGGGCACCATTGATCGACGATACTGCTCAGCTTGTGAATGGAGACTTCTTCGCTGCCCACCACCGATGAGCTAGGTACCGCCTTTACGTGCTCATCGCTGATTTCGAGAATGGAGCTGCTCACACTATTGGATGAGACGTTGATCGGGATCGTTCCGTCAGCATTGCCGATAGCGCTGTTCACCGCCGACCAGTTTTTCACACCCGCAGCCTTACTGTTAAGCGTGGCAAAGGCCGTACTCAGTGGCTCGAAAGATACGATGCTGTGCCTATAGCCAAGCTTTCGGAGCTGAGTGGCATATTGTCCTTGGTTGGCACCGACATCGAAGACCATATCGATACCGTGACTTTCAAGCATGCGCATTCTGCTGTTTAGTGCCTTGGTCGGATATTTTCTGACATCAAGACCCATGGCGTTGAAACCACCTTGCAGTGTCGCTAGAATATTCACTTAACTATTGCTGTCCAGTTGGTTACAAAAGCCTGCATGTTGATACCCCTATCAAGGCTAATGCAGATGACACGTCGCTGGGAGTCAGTGACTCATCTCAGGTTCCCGCTTGTTTTCTTCGCTCGCACGTTTCGATGACGCGGGTGCAGAGGTACCCCTGAAATTGATCAGCTCCCGAACCTGAAAACTCTTCTTCTTACCTGTTGCGTAGTAGATCCTTACTGACAGCTCACCGATGATTCCGAGGCTGAAAAATTGAAGACTCAGAATATCAAAGCATCATTGAAAAAGCATGTCCAGGAGCCGGTGCCTGCGGTGGCATGTATACTGCCAATACGATGGCTGCAGCAATCGAAGCACTTGGGATGTCACTGCCTTTTAATTCATCTAATCCAGCTTTATCAGAATCCAAAAAAACTGAAAGCATTCGGGCTGGTGAGGCGGTAAGACTATTGTTGGAGCAAGATATAAAACCAAAAGATATTGTTACCAAAAAAGCAATCGAAAATGCGATACGATTGGTGACTGTGTTGGGAGGGTCAACAAATGCAGTGTTACACTTTTTGGCAATAGCCAGTACCGCAGAGATTGAATTTACTTTAGACGATTTTCAAAAGGTTTCCAACACAACTCCTTTTTTGGCCGATTTAAAACCAAGTGGAAAATACCTAATGGAGGATGTACATGCCATCGGTGGAATTCCTGCAGTACTAAAATATATGTTAGAGGAAGGCCTGTTGCATGGCGACTGCATGACAGTCACAGGAAAAACACTAGCTGAAAACCTAGCCGATGTTCCTTCATTGTCAAAAGGACAAGACATTATAAAACCACTATCCAACCCTTTAAAGCAAACCGGACACTTGGCAATTCTGAAAGGCAATCTATCCCCAGATGGAGCTGTAGCTAAAATAACAGGAAAAGAAGGGTTGAAATTTAACGGAACGGCAAAAGTGTTCAATTCAGAATACGATGCCAATGATGGAATAAAGAATGGAAAGGTTGGAAAAGGAGATGTCGTTGTCATCCGATATGAAGGACCACAGGGCGGGCCGGGGATGCCAGAAATGTTGAAGCCTACAGCAGCTATTATTGGCGCCGGCTTAGGTAATGAAGTGGCACTAATTACCGATGGTCGATTTTCTGGGGGAACACATGGTTTTGTCGTCGGACACATTTCACCAGAAGCTCAGGTAGGTGGACCAATTGCTTTTGTTGAAGATGGCGATCAGATTATTATTGACGCTACGCTTAACTTAATAACATTGGATATTTCTAAAGATGAAATGGCCAAACGAAAAAGAAATTGGAAAGCTCCAGAACTGAAATTCAGTCGAGGAGTCTTATACAAATATGCACGATGCGTTTCTTCGGCTTCCGAAGGATGTATTACAGATAAATTTTAAACCAGATGACACTTAATATTGAAAAATAAATCGAATGGTATATCAAAACACGATAACAATGACGGGAGCTCAAGCCGTTGTACAAGCAATGATCGACGAAGGAACAGATCTTATATTTGGCTATCCGGGAGGAGCAATAATGCCTGTTTACGATGCACTTTACGACGTAGAAGATCAGCTCAAACATATACTAGCCCGACATGAGCAAGGAGCGGTTCACGCTGCACAGGGCTATGCCCGGGCTACGGGCAAAGTAGGCGTATGCTTAGCGACCTCCGGACCAGGAGCAACTAACCTGATCACAGGTGTTGCTGATGCTCAGATTGATTCAACTCCATTGGTTTGCATTACAGGGCAGGTAGCAAGTCATTTGTTAGGGACCGATGCTTTTCAGGAAACAGATGTTATTGGAATATCAATGCCAGTTACAAAATGGAATTTCCAGATTACAAAAGCAGAAGAAATACCAATTGCAATTGCTAAAGCATTCTACATTGCCAGATCTGGAAAGCCGGGCCCGGTGGTGATTGACATTACCAAAGATGCACAGTTTGAAATGGTTCGTTATAGCCACCATTCTTTCCAGGGAATGCGCAGTTATCAACCGAGACCTACATTAGATCTTACTCAGGTAAACAAGGCGGCACAACTAATTAATGCAGCTAAAAAACCGATGATCTTATTTGGTCAGGGAGTTATATTGTCTGGGGCAGAAAAGGAGTTTAAAACATTTATTGAAAAAACCGGAATCCCTTCCGCATGGACGATCATGGGCTTGTCAGCTTTGGAGTCTGACCACTATTTGAATGTCGGAATGCTGGGAATGCATGGCAACTATGCACCCAACAAAATGACCAACGAATGCGATGTCCTGATTGCTATCGGAATGCGATTTGATGATCGGGTAACTGGTGACCTCTCTCGATATGCCCGACAAGCAAAAGTGATTCATTTGGAAATAGATCCTGCTGAAATTGATAAGAATGTCAAAACGGATGTGGCAGTTATAGGGGATGCCAAAGAAACACTAATGGCACTCATCGGGTTGGTCGAAGCCCGCAAGCATACTGACTGGCTGGACCAATTTCGAAAACTGGAAAATATGGAATTTGAAGCTGTTGTACGTGACGAGTTAAACCCTTCAGCCGATGAGTTGACTATGGGTGAAGTGATTCGTTCGATCAATGATATAACGGAGGGTGAGGCGATTGTAGTTGCAGATGTCGGACAACACCAAATGGTCGCCTGCCGTTACGCTAAGTTCAAACAATCCAAATCTATGATTACTTCGGGAGGACTTGGTACCATGGGCTTTTGCTTACCTGCAGCTATTGGTGCCAAAATGGGCAAACCTGATAGAGAAGTTATTGCAATTATCGGGGATGGTGGATTTCAAATGACCATTCAAGAGCTCGGAACCATTTTTCAATTTAAAACAGCAGTGAAGATAGTTGTTCTCAACAATGAGTATTTGGGGATGGTCCGCCAATGGCAGGAATTGTTTTTTGATAAACGGTATGCATCTACGACTATGGTCAATCCAGATTTTCAAACGATAGTAAAAGGCTACGGAATAAAAGCGAGGCAGGTAACCAACCGCAGTGATTTAAATACAGCAGTGGCTGAGATGTTGCAGCATGATGGAGCCTATTTTTTGGAAGTAAAAGTTGGTAAGGAAAATAACGTTTTCCCAATGATACCCACCGGAGCTTCCGTTTCAGAAATAAGACTAAAATAAGTTAGTAATGAAAAAAAGATACACCATTTCTGTTTTTACAGAAGATAATGTTGGCTTGCTCAATAGAGTAACCATCGTTTTTACCAGAAGGAAAATAAATATTGAGAGCATCGCCGCTTCTGAAAGCGAGGTGGAAAATATACACCGCTATACTATTGTGATTTTTGAAGATTTTGAGACGGTGAGAAAAGTCGTCCTTCAATTAGAAAGACAAGTAGAAATTGTCAGAGCTTTTTATCACCTCGATGAAGAAACCGTCTATCAGGAAATTGCTTTGTACAAAGTCCCGACAAACGTATTGGCGGTTGGTAATGAGGCTGAAAAAATTGTACGAGCACATTATGCAAGAGTCCTTTCTGTGGAACCTGAGTTCACGGTACTTGAAAAAACCGGACACAAAGAGGAGACTCAGGCATTGTTTGATGAACTCGAACCCTTCGGGATTTTGGAGTTTGTTCGATCCGGACGTATTGCGATTACAAAACCTATGAGAACATTGAAATCTATTGTTGAAGAATTAGAAAATAAAACATTAATAAAATGAAAAATTACTTTAATACTTTATCACTTCGAGATCAACTCGAACAATTGGGCAAATGCGATTTGCTAAATGATTCAGAATTTGAAGCTGGAGTAGCGCCATTGAAAGGAATGAAAATCGTTATTGTCGGTTGTGGCGCTCAGGGTTTGAATCAAGGACTTAATATGCGCGATTCAGGGTTAGATGTTTCCTATGCCTTGCGGGAGTCTGCCATTGAGGAAAAACGAACGTCCTATCAAAATGCGACGACTAATGAATTTAAGGTGGGCAACTTTAATGAGATGATTCCATCCGCAGATTTGGTTGTCAATCTTACACCGGATAAGCAACACTCTAGTGTGGTCAATAATTTGGTGCCGCTTATGAAACAGGGGGCTGCATTGTCTTACTCTCATGGATTTAATATTGTGGAAGAAGGAATGAAAGTAAGAGAAGACCTCACCGTGATTATGGTTGCTCCCAAATCACCTGGTTCAGAGGTTAGAGAAGAATTCAAACGTGGATTTGGAGTGCCAACCTTGATTGCAGTACATCCCGAAAACGATCCTCAAAACAAAGGGTATGAAATAGCAAAAGCCTATGCGGTAGCCACAGGAGGCAACAGGGCAGGTGTCCTCAACTCTTCTTTTGTAGCTGAAGTTAAATCCGATTTGATGGGAGAGCAAACCATTCTATGTGGTATGCTCCAAACAGGGTCAATTCTGTCTTTTAACAAAATGGTGGAAAAGGGCATTGATGCAAACTATGCAGCCAAATTGGTGCAGTATGGTTGGGAGGTAATTACCGAAGCGCTGAAACAAGGTGGTGTTACGAATATGATGGATCGTTTGTCAAACCCAGCTAAGATTGAAGCTGCTCGACTTTCGGAGGAATTGAAATTAATCTTAAAACCGTTATTTAATAACCATATGGATAAAATCATGTCGGGGGAGTTCTCAAAAGAGATGATCAATGATTGGGGTAATAATGACGAAAACCTCCTGCGATGGCGAAAACAAACGGGCGAAACTGCATTCGAAAAAACACCTTGCACCAGTGAGTCCATCAGTGAGCAAGAGTTTTTTGACCATGGGACTTTAATGGTCGCCTTTGTGAAGACAGGGGTAGAACTAGCCTACGAAACAATGGTGGCTTCCGGAATTAAAGCAGAGTCGGCTTACTACGAATCATTACACGAAACACCTTTGATTGCCAACACTATTGCTCGCAAAAAACTATATGAAATGAACCGAATTATTTCTGATACAGCAGAATATGGATGTTACCTATTTGACAATAGTTGTCGACCTTTATTAAATGATTTTATGAAATCAGTTAATGAAAACGTAATTGGTAAATCCTTCTTAACCACCAACGAGGTAGATAATGTGCAGTTGATAAAAGTAAACGGTTCCATTAGAAACCATCCAATAGAAAAGATAGGTGAAAAGTTGCGATCAGCTATGACAAATATGCAAACCCTTTAATCATGGAGCTATTGAATTTAACCAGCGTAGAGGAAGCTGCTATATTGTTGAAAGAGGTTGTTTCCAAAACGCCTTTGATGCGAAATTCGCAAAAGTCGAATGAGTTTGCAGCCAATATTTTTTTTAAACGAGAAGACCTACAACAGGTTCGTTCGTACAAAATCCGGGGCGCATTCAATAAGATATCTTCATTGAATGCGCTGGAGTTAGCCAACGGTGTCGTTTGCGCTAGCGCAGGCAACCATGCACAAGGTGTAGCTTATTCATGTTTTTTGAAGAAGATCAAAGGTGTTGTCTTTATGCCTGCTCCAACGCCAAAACAGAAAATTGAACAAGTAAAAATGTTTGGTGATAAATGGGTACAAATCATTTTGATGGGAGACACCTTTGACGACGCTTCTACAGAGGCAATTAAATATTGTATTAGTCATAAAATGAGTTTTATACATCCTTTTGACGACCTCAAAGTAGTGGAAGGACAAGCAACTATCGCCCTGGAACTCTTGAGTCAGGCTGACAAAACAATCGACTATTTATTCCTGCCAGTTGGTGGAGGAGGTTTGGCATCTGGTGTGTCAAGCGTGTTCAAACAACGATCTCCCAAAACAAAAATTATTGGCGTGGAGCCATTGGGAGCACCTTCCATGTCAACCTCTATTCGGAATAGAAAAAACACTCGTTTAGATCAAATAGATAAGTTTGTAGATGGCGCTTCAGTACAAAAAGTGGGAGACTTAAATTTTAAATTTTGTCAACAGAATTTGGATCAAATGGTGACAGTACATGAAGGAAAAGTTTGCCAAACAATTTTAGATTTATATAACAAAGACGCGATGGTGGTAGAACCGGCTGGCGCATTATCAGTAGCAGTATTGGACTGTTTTAAAAAAGAAATAAAAAACAAAAACGTAGTCTGTTTAATTAGCGGAAGTAATAATGATATCACTCGAACAGAGGAAATAAAAGAACGGGCTTTGCTTCATGCAGGTATCAAGCATTATTTTATTGTTCGTTTTCCCCAGAGAGCTGGCGCACTGAAAGAATTCATTTCGGAAGTACTGGGACCCAAAGATGATATTACTCATTTTGAATATTCTAAAAAGCATAACAGAGATATTGGTCCCGCAGTAATTGGGATTGAATTGGGTGGCGAAGAATCGATAGATGCCATTAAATTCCGAATGAAAGAACGAAAGTTTGATGGAGAGTACTTAAATAATAAACCAGATTTATTTCAGATTTTAGTCTGATGCCTAGAAGCCGCCTTTCCAATTTGATTATTGATACAAGTGGCAGATGAGAAATCAAACCGTGTCTAGAAGCCGTTGGTCTTTCTAGATCGAAACCTGCCTGCGTGCCTTGGCGGACAGGCAGGTTTCGCCCGTCTGGCGTTGGCGCCAGCCTATCTGGCTTTCAGCCGAACAGACAGGCCCGACAGGCTCAGTTCGCGAAACAAAAAATTGAATTTCAATTGTATTGATGAAAAGTATTTTTCACAAAATGGAATAAACCCAGAACTTAACGATCCTGTCCCCATTGGTCTTCGGTCTCCAATTTCCTATCCCCTGTTCAAAAGCTTGAATAAACCTCCTTACCGGTTCTCCAAATCCAGTCGCACCATTTCCGCTCGCTCCTCAAACAAAACCAATAGTTTATCTAACTCCAATTCCCACTCAATAAAAGACCTTGGAGAACTATGCTCTTGTATCTGAAATTTTATTTCGCTTTCAATAGCACTTGCATTTTTATAAACAATATTTTGTAATTGATCAGGAGAAACAGTTCCACGCTCTACTAAAAATTTAAACCGATTCCAAAATGCATCTTTAAAAGTAATATCCTCATACAACACAAAAAACAAATCAGTAATAATATTAGGAACTCGCTTACCTTCTATAAGCGTAATTGGAAGTTTGTTTATTTTAAGGTTGGCTACATTGTCGAGATCAAAAAGTACAAAACGAAAAGGCGCATTACCAATAGCATAAAACCGACAGTTGTTATGTGGCCAGTCCGTATTACCAGTATAGGATTGAAAAACCATATAATCAATAAAATTGTCGATTTCGATTTCACTTTTGATGTAGTTGAGATCCCTTCGCTCAATAGCACTGACGAAGTCATCAATACGTTGTTCGTCACCATCTTTTTTGTAAAGAACATGGGTGGTTACTTTTGCAAGCGTGATGTCATCTTTATCAACTCCATAGAGGCTCGCCATACCATTCGTGTTGGCCTCTGTTCGGATATTCATTAAACCATAGAATTCTTCATTGATATAAACAAGAGCAGGCTCTCCGTAAGTGAGGTCGAGGTCTAGCTCCGCATTGATTGCGAGTTGTGTATAACTCAAATCCTTTAGCATAGTTTTAGGAAAATCGTTGCCAGAATTTCGTAGACGAATGGCTTTGATTTTATCGACTTTATGAAAAGGAAGAACTTTCTCAGGATTGATTAAGGAACGATCCGTGTTGTTGTATTTATCTTCAAACTTTACTCCAATAGACTTGAGTGTATATCTGGTAGAGTAGTTGCCCTTGATTTCCAGTTCCACATCTTCGTCATCAACCACTAACACCTGGTTGCGATACAAATCGAATTCGGCGTCTATTTCAATCTCTTCTTCATATTGCTCAAACATCTTATCAAATTTCTTTTGTTTGACACGAATGTTGACAATAGGCAATTCCGTATCCAATTCGGAAAACGAATCGGGTAGGGGAGTCATATTAATATCTTCACTAAATCGGGAGCAACCAAATGCAAGGACGCAAATCAGCAGGTAATTAAATTTTTTCATGGCTTTTTCTTTTTGAGGTTGATTCGCCTGGCAATGCCAAACAGTATCGATATCTTAGGGTCATTCACAAAGTAGGAATCGGGTATCTGGCGGAGATTTAAGCTTAGACCAGCTGACATTGACCATCGGTCATTTAATTGATAATTAGCTTCTGTTAAAAAATCGACTCGCCAGGAGTACTTGTCCCTCAGTCGCAAATCCAATTCTCTAAAATCAACGTTATTTTGAAACACAAAGCTGCCTGACACACCCCACAAATTATTGATTGGCACTGCGACACGTATCGGCACAGCCATACGTAGGGTAGCAGCGCGAAAAGATCTATCATCTATCAAACCAGAAGCAAGAACACTTTTAGCCGCCAACCCAATCTCCATCTCCGTCTTTTTATAAGTGAAAATACGCCAGCGACCACCTAAGGTAAGCATCGTACCTCTGGATTTTTTTACCTCTCCCCGGCCAAGCTCGATGTCTGGGGAGAAAGTATAGCCTACGTTTCCGTAAAGCGTATGCCTTAGTTGAGCTAAACTACTGATAGGAACCACTAGTACCACTAGTAGTAGAAAAATAAATTTATTCATAGCTTTTTTAATATAAAATTGCCGAAGCAATTCTAGAACCTGCTTTAGTTTTTACCTTCTTTGACAAATCCAGTACGTGTGCATGTATGCTCAGCGATAAAATGAAATTAAAAACGACCGAAGGACTTGTGCAAACTGCTAAGTGCAGTGTTGATTTTATTTTATCGCTGACTTTTAATCACTGGATTTGTCAAAGAACTATTTTATAGCCTCAAAGGTACAAAACTCCTTATAATAACTTAGTGATAAGGTATAAATAACTGTCCGCTTTGAGATCGAAATATTCGACTTTGAAAAGGTCCGACCTCGGACTAACCTATCCTACTACATAACTTATTACTTAAAGGGTTTCGTATTTGTTAATACATTTTCTAAACAAATAAACGCTCCTAATAGTTCTCAATCCACACTCATTCTAGTTCTCATACTCAGATATAAAACCTTCCAAAAGAAAATATCAAATTATTGTACCACCTTCATGGTAGTTCACTATCTTTAGAAATGAAGTTGTTTAAAGTTTTACTTCCAGACCAATCATTTTACTACATAAGTTTTGCCTTCTAAAGCTATAAATGTTTCCCTATCTCCTCGCTTTTTAGTAATTTAGCCAGAGTGAAAACCCCCTTCATTTTATTAAAACCATATAATGAATTACCCTATTGGGTAAAGGAATGACATTGTGTGAATTAAGAACAACAGAACAGATTGAATGCTACCAGAAAGAGTAATAGGACGATATAGCGGCACCGAAAAAGGTACTCTAGTGATATGCGTTGGCGGCATGCATGGCAACGAACCGGCAGGTGTAGAGGCGATGAGCATCATGTTTGACATGTTGAAAGTGGAGCCTGAGCAGAATAACGACTTTGTGTTTAAAGGTCGGTTATTGGGCTTAAGAGGTAATACTAGGGCGCTTGCTGTGGGCAAACGATTTATCGAGAAAGATTTGAATCGGCAATGGACGCTCCACAATGTTACTCGAATAAAAGCTTCCCCTATTGGACAGCTGGAACATGAAGATCTTGAGTTGAAGGAAATGCTTCAATTGATTGAAGATGAAATAGCCGACTATCAACCCGAGAAGGTTGTTTTGTTGGACTTGCATACGACTACTGCTTTTGGTGGCATTTTTTCTATTCCTACTGACGATCCGGTGAGTTTGCGTTTAGCTATTGAGTTGCATGCGCCCGTTATAAAAGGTTTGTTGCAAGGCGTCAAGGGCACCACCTTACAGTATTTCAATAAAGAAAATTTTGATCTCGATATCGTAGCCGTTTGCTTTGAATCAGGCCAGCACCTGGAACCGCTTTCCGTCAACCGGGCCATTGCTGCTATTACCAACTGTCTTCGAACAGTAGGCTGCGTGCAACATGAACATGTTGAGAATCGACATGACTCCTTGCTCATTGAGCACTCTAAGGGTCTGCCACAGATTGCTGAGTTGATCACCATCCATCCTATCTATCCCGGAGATAATTTTCAGATGGCTCCTAATTATAAAAACTTTCAACGAGTTAAGAAAGGGGAAGTTTTAGCGCATGATAAGAAGGGACCAATAATAGCTCCGGAGGATTCTTTAATTTTGATGCCGCTTTATCAGAAGCAGGGGGATGATGGGTTCTTTTTGGTGAAACGATTGAATCAACGATTAAGTATTAACGATTAATGGCCATCTAACGTGTTAGCCGTGAATCGTAGTATCTTTTATACAGGTGCAAAAATCTGAAAGAAAGACGTTCGTTTTAGGCGAGTTTAAAAACAAGACGCTACACGATAAATACAAATCTTAAGTCTTGAAAAGCTACTCAGCAAGTACAACCTGGAAACTGTCGATGATTGTTTTCAGAGAAATAAAAAGGTATTCTTTCCCTTCTTCTGTCACCACATTATCTTCATCAGGCGTGACGGAATCTTCAACAAAGGCCAATAAATCCTCTTGTGAATATTCATCGAAGAATGGAGTCAATCTGGTTCGGAAATCACCTTTAGAAAGGCTATCCATTAGATTCCAGTTTTTTTCTTCGGTATTGGCAATGTCTTCTTCTGACAATTCGGGGATAGCGTCATATTGTTGATCGATGGATTTCCAAATAACAAGACCGACGAATAAAAACAACTGTTGCTCTTCAGCCGTAAAGGATTGAAAACTTTCGGAGTATAAATAATTAATTAGGGCGGGTTGGGTTTCACTTAGAGTTACCAATAGCTCTTCGTAGTCATTGAGGTTACCAATCACAAGGGCAGCTTCATCTACCTGGTCTTCTGTAATTACTTTCATATACTAACAATCTTAAGGTCGATGCGTTGATTCTTTTTACAATTTTCCAATGAGTTATTTGGTACTAGTGGTCTTGACCGGCCATAGCCATGATACTTAATCTGCTCTTCTACAGCACCATTATCAATCAGATATTCTGCTATCGCTTTTGCTCGACTGGCGGATAAATTTTCAGCAAATTCGACGCTGCACCAGCCGTTGGTGTGCGCTCCAATTTCGATCGTAACGTTTGGATTATTTTTCAAAAAATAAACCAGACGGTCGAGATCAGTAGACAAGTCTTTTTTGATAGTTGCTTCATTCGCTTTGAAGAAAATACTATTTAAAGGAATAATTTGATTGGGAACCAATTTGTACAATTCGAGATTTATTTCCTCGCGTTGCTTGTACACCTTTGTACCTTTAGTTTGCATTTCTTTATTGGGGGCGAATTGTGGTGTTTGAGGAACGCGACCTTCTTTCTTTGATTTTCGAATCTTTACGTTCAGTTCTTTCTGAAGGTCCGCTACAATTTCTTTCTTGATTTGGTATTCCAATTCAACTCTTAATTCCTGACGCACCTCTTCAATAAGCGCCTGACGAAGCTCTCGTTTGACCTCTTCTCGTAAAGCTTCCCTCAACTCTTCTTCGACCACTTCAATCAATTCTCCTTTTAGTTCTCGCTTAACTTCCTCGCGATATTTTTTTCTGAGTTCCTTTTTAGTTTCACTTTCCATGACCGCAGTCATACGTTGAAATTTGCTGACATAACCTTTTCGGGTAAAATCATCCATTTCGTTTTTTATTTCATTGGCCACTTCGGGAATCAAATCAGTTTTCAATTCATAACTCACTTCTTTTGTCAGTTGACCCTCCAAGTCATACCATACTTCGTCAACCAATTCGTCAAAGCTCTTTTGTGTTTCAGAAGGACTTACTGTCATGTCCATCAATTCATCTTCTTCTTGAGTTACATTATTATTTTCTGAATTAAACTTTCTTTTCATGGCTTCCAATTCCGACTCCTTCGATTTGCGGTTACCTGACTTCGGAGTACTTACATCGTTGTACTTTCTAAATTTTTCTTTCAAGGCATCCAATTCCGAATCGGGCTCAACAAATTCCTCTTCAGATTCAGATTCAATATTAGTAATTGCACGATATTTATGTTTTAAACTTTCTAGTTCAGGGTCGCTTTGTCGATCAAAGCCTTTTGTAAGACGTACTTGCTTAGCCTGTAGTAGCGCTTCTTTTCTTCGCTGCTCAGACAGTTGCTGAAATTCAGAACTCACTTTTTGCAATCGCAATTGGACCTGCTCAGCTTCGGGAGAAAGTAACATAATGCCGCCGTCAGCATCAGCTGTCAAGGCTTCTTTATCCAGTTCGATAAGCTCTTGACCGGAGAAGTTTATCGTTTCACTTTTTGAAAAATAGCCCGGTTTTTCTGCATAAAATCCAACGTCTCGATCTCTGGGTAAAACCAATTCAAAGCTACCGTCTCGTTTCGACATCTGTTGTTGAACGGAACCTGAAATATTAAGTGCTTTCAGTTTTACGTTACCCTTTATTGGATTGCCGCTTGCTGCATCTAAGAGCCGACCGGTTAAAAGCAAGGTGGGTTGTGGTTGATATTTTGACGGCAGAGGAATTTTGACAATTTCCAAATCCCCCTCTTTTCCGGGCATGGAACAATAGATGTCATCTCCTTCTGTAGGAAAGGAAAAGAATTGACCGATCTCTTGTGGGTTTAGATTTATTCCTGTTGACTGAGGAGTCTCCCATTCTGAAAAGTCATCATTAAGAGATCGACTAATTAAAAGGCTACCCTGCATTGGATTGTCATGTCCATTACTAAGAAAGTACAAGGTCCTTCCATCATTGGCTAGTGCTGCACAATACTCTTCTTTACTTGAGTTGATATCACCTCCCAGGTTTTGAGGTGTGGACCAGACTCCATCTTTAATTTTTGTGGAAATATATAGATCACGTCCGCCATAACTATCTTTGCCCGGCATTGCAATGAGTAATATCAAACCATTTCCACTTACATGAAAGTTGGCTTTTACATCGTCAAAAGAAAAATTTTGAATCTCAATAGGCTTGGGGAGCGACCAGCTTCGACCTTTTTTTTGAGTGTAGGTCAAACCGTAGTTGGGGTCTGACAGAAAAAGTAAATCCCCGTTGTTGTTGGTTCCAACGACAATGTTATCCGATTTGTCATTGATGGAAGTTCCCAAGTTTACTGCTTTTCCCCAGCGTCCATTACTTTGTCGATAGGCGACCCATACATCGTAGTGATCGTCTTTACCTATATTAAGAGGATGTCCCTTTCGGGAAAAATAGATGGCTTTTCCATTAGGGACAATACAGGGCCTATATTCGTCGAAGGGCGAATTCAAGGCTTCTATTGGTTCTGCAATTTGGGTCAAGGTTTGACCGAATGCGGGCAGATCCAATGCGGACAGGTAATAAAACAGGCCAATAAGTAATATAAGTGTTTGTCTCCTCATCAATCTCGATAACTCATAAGAGTAAAGTCTGATTTTGATAGTTTTCCAAAATTAAATCAGTTCAAAGGTTATCTCGTGTTGTAGTTGTAAGCCACAATTTAGCCTTTTATAGGGAGAATAAACAGGAAGAATAAGGATTTAAAGATTCTTTAAGACAATTGATAGTCTAAAAAGTTCCGCGCAAGGTCACAATAAAATTGCGCCCCGGGGCACTGATTCCGGAAGAGAAGTGTCGGTAGTGTTGATCGGTAATATTTTCCATTGCCAGGTCAATACTAAATTTCTTGCTGAGATAAAAAGAGGAATAGATGTTAAAAGTAGCCCATCCATAAATGCCTTCGTAGGTCAAATGTCCATTTTCGTCTTCGTAGGCAATCGCTTTTTCGATATTATCGGAAGTACCTTCTCTATCGATTTCCACTACACCATTTTCGTCAACGCTGATCTTATTGACCGAATATTCGTCTAATGGTTTTGCAGCGTTGTATTTAATCACTGCCTCCAGTCTGAACTTGTCTGTTTTAAAAAGCAAAGCGGTATTACCATACATTGGAGGGATGTGCGCCATTGGAACCAGCGTATCAATGTTACTGCCGACATATTGTACCCGGCCTTTGACATAATTAAGGCTCGAACTCAATTGGATTTTCTTACCTAACTTTAGGACTGCATTTGCTGATACACCGTATATGGTTCCATTATCTGAATTGAAGTTTTGTTGAACATCATAACGTTGATCTTCCGAGGGAATATAAATAGATGAATCACCCGTAGGAGTCAGGCCTGATTGTCGAATAATTACATCTTCCAATTTGGTATAAAAACAAGTACCACTCAACTTAAGAGAAGTCGATTTATTATATCCTATCGTCTTGGCCAGCGTCACTTCACCGCTCAAAGCTGTCTCCGGCCCTAGCGTAGTATTTGGCAAAACGGCATTACCGTTTTGAACTCTAACTTTAGCAAAGTCGTCAATATTGGGCGAACGAAATGCTTTGGAAGCCATCACTTGCAATTGCCATTTATTCCGCGTATTAAAGGTCAGCCCTGTACCCCAGGTCAAGTCACTATTATTTGCGGTAATACCTCCGTCAACATATTGACTTGGCCAGGCAATCATTTCCAAATCAGATTCCTTATATCGAGCAAATAAATCTATTTTAGAATATCGGACTCCTGCATTAAAGACGACTAGGGAATCACCTCCTTTCCAACGGTAATTAGCGTAACCTGCATAAGTAGACATACTACTCATATCACTAGGATATCGGGTAAATATACCCTCTCGAACCTCTCCTGTTTCCACATTAATTTTCCCTGCTTCGGAAAATACCTGATTGTAATTCCAATCAAAACCATATGAAAAAGTATGGTTAGAATTTTCATCCAAATGCTTCTCAAAATCTCCCGTAAAAGAATAAACATAGACATCTTCGAGATTAAACGTACGGTGTACTTTACGGAATTTTCTACTCAGTCGATCTTCTTCAATTTTTTGAAAACCTCCTATCAAAATAGCTTTGTCGTAAAGCCACTTATCGCCATAGGATTTCATTTTCAATGAGGCCAACATCCGTTTTTGTGGACCATAATACCATTCGGCAAACTTCAAATGATCTGCGCGGTCAAGGGTGTCTGTCAGGTTGTCAAACCGAGGTAGATTGCTAGACTAAGAATATTGGAAATTAGCTACAAAGTATAGTTGATCAGAAGGTTGGTATCTTATTTTTTGTAAAAAGTCAATTTGCTCAAAACCAGTTCCTCTTTGCACATTTGGATCTGAATCATTTTCAAAAACCATATCTGCTTCATTTCGGTTGACATAGTAGAGTTGTCTACCAAAATTGGGATAGGCTTCCGGGCGCTTAGAACCGGCACGTAAGTCGCCATAATCCGCATAGGTAAGACTGGTCAGTGAGGCCCATTTTCTCACCCCATATTCTACATCTGCATGAATTGTTTTTTCGTCATTGGCAGTAGAAAAACGAGTAAAGACATTTGCTTTTAAAATATCATCCCCGCTAAATACCACTTTGGGATCGCGCGTTTTAAAGTGTACTACTCCACCCAAAGCCTCAGATCCATACATAAGAGAACCTGGTCCGTAAATTACTTCAACCTGCTCAAGCATAGAAGCATCAACAGTGATTGCATTTTGCAAATGACCGTTTCTATAAATCGCATTATTCATTCGAATTCCGTCCAATACCAGCAACACTTTGTTGGCTTCAAAACCTCTGATAATTGGAGATCCGCCAGCACCCTGCGATTTTTGGATGTAGACATCTCCATATTCACCTATGGCGTCAACAGTTGTTTGTGAATTTCTGGATTGTATTAGTTTCTGATCAATCCGATCTATTTGAAAAGGTAATTCTTCTTTTGCAGCTTCTGTTCGACCAATGACCACAATTTCTTCAATTAAATTATTGGCATAAAGCTTAATAATACCGCCTGATCTTCTGATTTGATAAACAGGTACTTTTATCGGAGAATAACCTACGTATGAAATATTTATCTCATCTCGATGTGAAACGTCGGTGATTAGGATACCTCCATTTTCATCTGTATACCCCTTAAATTTGTAATCATCGGTAAATACAGTCACCGCTATGAGTGGTTCGCCGGTATTACCATCAACTACCTGGGCTCTTACATCAGAATTAGTAATTTTAAAGGCATTCGAATTGGATTCGGGAAAAGTGGGCCCTGCAAAGGTTGCAGTAGGCAATAGAAGTGCTACAACAAGAAGGATCTTAATCCAATCATTGTTTAGTGCGTGTATTTTGAATGTATTTTTTATAGTATTTTTGGCTTCCACAAGTTTATCTCTTGGGGAGTTTTATGGTGAAAGTAGTCCCCTCGTTTTGTACTGATTTGTTGACAAATATCCTGCCAGAGTGGTAACTTTCTATAATACGTTTGGCTAGTGAGAGACCAAGACCCCAGCCTCTTTTTTTAGTGGAATACCCAGGTTGGAAAACGGTTTTGAATTTTGAAGCCGGAATTCCCGATCCGGTATCGCTGATATCGATATTGACAAAGTCTTTGTCTGTGTAGATTTTAGCCGCAATTTTACCCGTACCTTCCATCGCATCGAGGGCATTTCGGAGTAGGTTTTCAATGACCCAATCAAAAAGATGCCCATTGATATGGACGGTCTCCGGAGGATGCTCTAGTCCTGGGAAATCAAAAACTATTTTACGAGGAGATCGACGTTGCATGTAGGCACGACAACCCTCTAATTGTTCATATACATTGACTGGCTCCAAGGTCGGTTCGGAACCAATTTTTGAAAACCGATCGGCAATTAGGTCGAGGCGCTTGACATCATTGGAAAGTTCTTTGAGTACCTCCTGAGTATTTTCATCCTCTTCGTTCATTACTTTAAGGTGCTCTATCCAACCAACGATTGCTGATATTGGCGTACCTAGTTGATGCGCCGTTTCTTTGGCCATTCCGGCCCAAACCCGGTTTTGTTCACCTCGTCGAGCAGCACTAAATCCTAAGTAACCGAAAGCGATAAATGCAGCGATAAGGATGATTTGAACGATCGGAAAGTATTTTAG
>ENA-ORXR01002490-ORXR01002490.1-marine-metagenome-genome-assembly--contig:-NODE-2490-length-17442-cov-3.362511_pt1 | contig 17442 bp, 16 predicted proteins | sample MGYA00237866_ERZ511479 | MGnify/ENA metagenome assembly ERZ511479 | reverse complement strand
TAAAACGCCGTATCCTCGCACGCAAAGCTATGCGATTCGCCCGAAGCGCCCGCACGTGCGGTACGGCCGATGCGATGAACATAATCTTCTTCAATCTGCGGCAAATCAAAGTTAAACACGTGGGTCACATCATCGATATGCAAACCACGGGCAGCAACATCGGTTGCGATTAACACCTGGTGTTTACCCTGCTCAAATTCGGTTAAATAACGTTGACGTTTGCTTTGACGCACATCACCGGAAATCATCACCGCTTTGATATCATTGCCCCGCAGGAAATCATCGATTTTTTCTGCATTGCGTTTCGTATTGACAAACACAATACTGCGAGGAGGCGCTAGCTTATGAATCAGCCCAATCAGCAGCGGGATTTTCTCACTATTTGAAGGATAGTAAACACACTGCTCAACCCGGTCAGCGCTGCGCGTATCGGCTACAATCTCGACCTTTTTCGGGTTATTCATGTGCTCATAGGCAAGCTCAAGCACTTTGGCTGAAAGCGTTGCTGAAAACAGCATGTTCAAACGCTGCTCTGGGTCTGGTAGACGACGCAAAATGTAACGGATATCTTTGATAAAACCCAGATCAAACATGCGATCGGCTTCATCCAAAACCAAGCACTGACAACGTCTTAAGCTAAACAATTTCTGTTTGAAAAAATCGATTAAGCGTCCTGGTGTGCCAATGAGGATATCAGTACCGGCAAGAATCGCTTGTTTCTGTGAGTTGTAACCCGTACCTCCGTAGGCCAAGGCCACTTTTAAACCGCTTTCATTTGTAAACACTTCAGCGTCTTTAGCCACTTGAATCGCCAGTTCACGGGTAGGAACCATGATCAGCGTCCGCACATGCTCTGGCTTCTTATCTTCCAAAGGGTTGTTCAAAAGGTGCTGAATAACCGCCAGCATAAACGCAGCCGTTTTACCCGTTCCCGTTTGCGCCTGACCGGCAACATCGTGCCCAGCTAAACTGATCGGTAAACTTTCTGCCTGTATCGGTGTGCAAAACTCGAAGCCCGTTTTTTCGACAGCTTGCTCAATTACCGGCAGCAAGCCAAGTTCGCTAAAACGAACCTCGGATAGATGTGTTGAATTAGTCATATGGTCAGCTTAACACATGACCATTTATTAACGTACCGTTAACTTTACAACGAACTTCACTTGAGACTTTTATCAACAATTTCAAAGACATCATTAGAAATACCGGATTGTCCATGAATCCGCTGAAGAGACGCTTTCATTAATACTGCACGCTTCGGCTCAAATTGCTGCCACTTGGCGAGTGCACGTACCAAGCGCGACGCAACTTGTGGATTTCGTTTATCCAAGTCGATCACATAATCGGTAAGAAATTGATAACCCTCGCCGCTTTCATGATGAAAATTAACCGGATTCGCATTGGCAAAACGGCCGATTAAAGAGCGAATTTTATTGGGATTTTTAGCATCAAAAGCTGGGTGTGATTGCAGCGCTTTAACTTGCTGCAAGGTATCTGGCAAGCTAGAACCTGCCTGAATCATAAACCACTTGTCCATCACTAAGGCATTATCTTTCCACTCTGTTTCAAAGGCCTTCAACGCCGTCTCGCGCTCGGGGCAGTCGATATCAGACAAAGCATCGAGTGCCGCCAATCGATCTGTCATATTATTGGCATTCTCAAACTGAGCCAAACATAAAGCATGCACGCCATCATCTTTGATTCTGGCCAAATACGACAAGCACACGTTTTTCAAACGCCGACGCCCCATACTGGCTGCATCGATTTGGTAGCTCTCATCTCCGTTCAGTTGCTCGTAGCAGGCATCAAGCGGCAGGCGCATACCCTTAGCAAGGGTTGCAATGAAATATTCACGCACTTCATGGATCGCCTGAGGATTAGCCTGCTCAACGGCATCAGCGATATCAGATTCTCCGGGCAGACTTAGCGCTTCGGCTCGCAATGCATGATCCAACTTATCGTTTTCAAGCACCTCTTGATAAGCATCGACGACCGAAGGAGACAGGCCTATCGCACGCCCCGCAGCTTTGTCATCGAGCATTTGCAACATCAACAACTGAGCCAAACGCTGACTCGCTTCCCATCGATTGAAATCATCGGTGTCGTGCTGCATCAGGAAGATGTAGTCATCTACCGAATAATCGTATCGATATTTAACTGGCGCTGAGAAATCACCAAGCAATGACGGCAATGGCTTTTCATCAACATTGATGAAACTGACGCTTTGTTCGGCTTCAGTCAGATTTATAATCATTCTTGATTGCTTGCTGCCAACCGTTGATGCGTTGTTCACATTACTGTCATCAACTGGCGCACCAGCCAACTCAAGCGCTATTGCTTGGCCGTCACCACTGAGTAATGAGACTGAGAAAGGAATCAGAAATGGCGACTTTTCTGAGGACTCAGGCGTATCTGGACAACGCTGCTTAAAATTCAACGTGCAAACCTTAGCAGCAGCATCATAATCCATCGTTACCGCAACCTCTGGCGTACCCGCTTGGTTGTACCAAGTCTGCATCTGTGAAAGATCACGGCCATTGGCATCGGCCATTGCACTCAGAAAATCTTCAGTGGTTACTGCCTGTCCATCATGTCGTTCAAAGTAAAGATCCATACCTTTACGGAAACCATGCTGGCCTAATAAGGTTTGATAGAGCCTTACCACCTCAGCGCCTTTTTCGTATACGGTCACCGTGTAGAAGTTATTAATCTCGATAAACGACGATGGTCGAATGGGATGCGCCATCGGGCTAGCATCTTCTGCAAATTGATGGGTACGCAGCATACGCACATCTTCGATGCGCTTGACCGGACGCGAATGCAAATCAGCCGTAAACTCCTGATCACGAAACACCGTCAGTCCTTCTTTAAGGCTGAGCTGAAACCAATCGCGACATGTCACTCGATTACCCGTCCAATTGTGGAAGTATTCATGACCAATAACCGCTTCGATATTAATGTAATCAATATCCGTCGCGGTATCAGGACTGGCAAATACTAATTTAGAATTAAAAACGTTTAAGCCCTTATTTTCCATAGCGCCCATATTGAAGTCATCGACCGCCACAATCATGTAGATATCAAGGTCGTACTCAAGACCAAAGCGTTCTTCATCCCACTTCATGGCACGCTTCAAAGATTGCATCGCATGATCGCAGCGCGTGATGTTGTGCGCTTCAGTATAAATTTCCAGAACTACCTTGCGACCTGACATTGTGGTGAATTCATCGCTGACGTGTGACAGATTTCCAGCAACTAGAGCAAACAAATAGGCGGGCTTTATAAATGGGTCATGCCAAGTCGCAAAATGACGTCCACCGTCTAAATCACCCTTCTCAATGCAGTTACCATTTGATAGTAATACTGGATTACTGGCTTTATGCCCCTCAATTCGAGTGGTAAATATCGACATTACATCTGGGCGATCTAAGAAGTAAGTAATCTTTCGAAAACCTTCCGCTTCGCACTGGGTACAGTAGTTTCCACTTGACTGATACAGACCTTCAAGCGATGTATTTTTTTGCGGATGAATACGACTGCTCACCTGTAGCTCGAAAGATTCAGGAAGATTTCTCAGACTGAGAGACTCCTCATCTAAATCGTAATCAATCTCTAACAAAGCTTTTCCATCAATACTGACACTCAGTAGCTCCTGAGCTTCGCCGTGCAGCTGTAAAGTAGTCGCATCCGGATGCTCTTTATGACGTCGATAACTGACGGTTGAGGTAACAATGGTTTCATCATCATTCAGGTCTACATTTAAGTGAACCACATCAACTAAGTAACTTGGTACCTGATACTCTTCTAAACGCACAACCTTGGCCTGCCCTTGTTTCATAGGTTTTCTCTGTAAATTTTGGTTATCAATAGATCGAATGCTAGATTTATCGGTTAGTAAATTGAGCTAATCAACAGCTACTCTTCGATCTGTTTATTTCTCTTTAGCCTATCTGGTTTCTGTAATTTAAACTTTTTTGGGTTTTTGATTACCACTTCGGCTGAAGTATCAGTCTTTTTATTCGCGACATCTTTGTTCACCACCTGAATATCGTCTTTTTCCAGAACTTTGATAACATTCTTATCACTATCCGGCAGCTGGCTAGCCAACTCCTTGTGCGCTTTGCGGGCTCTGACTAGATAGCCCCCCAAGGCACCACCAGCAGTGGTGAGGGTCATTAACCCAAACGTTAATAACTCGATCACTAACATTAAAATCCCTGCGCCAACAGTCACCGCGAAAGCAGCACCAACCTTCAAATTCGCCCGACCCTGAGTTTTTTTGTAATCACTGGCGATTTGCTTTTGGGTTTTTTCAACCAGCTTGGTTTTAGCCTTTTCAGCTCTGACGTGAAGGTTTTCCCGTTCTTTTGCAAAGTCTAATTTGGTTTTATTTACCTCTTCTTGCAAGGCAAGCTTATCTTTATTCGCCTCTTCCTGAAGCTCAAGCTTCACTTTGTTAACGGCATCTTTAGTTTCACTTCTGGCTAAGCTGACAAACCAAAAGGCCGCAAACGTCCCTAAAACTATCATGGCAAACAAGGCGATTAGCCAAATTTTAATATCATCCGGCCGACCAACAATTAAGCCGACTCCAAACGTCGCCAACTGTAATAATATTATTCCTGGCAAATAACGCAGCATAGTGTGAACCTATTTTGCTGATCATGAATCCAATACGCGTTATCATAACGTATTAGAAATGGGTTGTTGGGATTAATCTGAGCATGCAAAACGTCGACACAAATGAAATAAATAAGTTTGAAGTCATCGCCAATCGCTGGTGGGACGTTAACAGTGAGTTTAAACCATTACATCAGATCAACCCATTGCGCCTAAACTATATAGAAAGGCTTGCAGGTGGTTTAGCCGGTAAGCAAGTCATTGACATTGGTTGTGGTGGCGGTATTTTGTCGGAAAGCATGGCACTTCAAGATGCCGTAGTAACGGGTATTGATATGGGAGAAACACCCCTATCAATCGCCCAACTGCACAGTCTTGAGTCGGGTGTTGAAATAAATTACCAACAGATTACTGCTGAAGAAATGGCTGAACGAAACCCTGCACAATACGACATAGTTACCTGCATGGAAATGTTAGAGCATGTTCCGGATCCTGGTTCTATAATTGAAGCATGTTCAGCACTTGTTAAACCCGATGGGCATATTTTCTTCTCCACTATCAATCGTAACCCTAAAGCGTTTGCTTTAATGATTGTTGGGGCTGAGTATTTTTTGCAAATGATACCGAAAGGTACCCATGAGTACGCAAAATTTATACGTCCGTCGGAATTAGAAAGCTGGGGTAGTAACAGCGGCCTAAAATTGGAAGATATTTCGGGGATGACTTACAACCCTATTTTCCAACGTTATAAACTTGGTAGAGATGTGGATGTGAATTATCTGATGCACTTTACTAAGAAAAAAGTATCGTGATAACCATTTAATAATAAGGTTCTTCACTTTTATAAACCCTCTACTTGGCCCGTAGTATTAAACCAAGGAACAACTTGATTATGATTAACTCTTTTAGCAAACGATTCTTTTTAACATTTTCGATGCTGGCAATCCTGTTTCTCTCAGGCTGCGCAGTCAGATACGACAACGTGAAAGTAGACCCCGTTACTAAACGTACTGTTATTACGAAAATGGATGCTAACACTGCCAGTGAGATAGCTGGCGTTACCAAGCAACTAATGAGCTTGGGGCCAAATATTGACCCTCGCGAGGCTAGGCTGCTAGCGCAAGAAGCTGTTGCCTATCCACGAGTATTGGCTAATCAATATAACTTAGTCAAACCGGCATACTTTCAAAATATTTTGGTCAATTACGGATACAGAGATAACGGATTATGTTGGCAGTGGACGCGCGATATGGCTAAGCATATTCAAGCACGTAACTGGAAAAGTTTTGATTTCTTCCACGGTACAGCCAATCGCCGACGCTTTAACGAGCACAGCTCTCTGGTCGTAGTCGCTAAGGGAGGAGGTGTCCGACAAGGCATGCTGCTTGATCCCTGGAGAAACTCAGGTCAGCTTTACTGGAAAATGGTAAAAGATGACCCTAAGTATTACTGGACACGTTTTACCAACTAATCAATGACTATTTGCCTAGCTAAAGGGAGTCCGTCGTGACTCCCTTTTTATATTTACCCAACCGTTATTTTTCAGTATCGCTATATCGGGCGATAGCCATTCTGCTGCTTGCAGTGTTTGTTAGCGCCTGCAACAAGCCCAAAAGTGAATACCAAAGCCTTTCTGAAAAGCCACCGCTATCAGTTATTCCCTATAATAACTCAGTGACTGAATCTATTATTCAAACGCGGCTGAGTATTCCACTAGATCGTTTAAAGGAACGCCTTGAATCAGACCTTCCAGAATCGCTATATGATGACTCAGGTAAGATTAAACAAAAGTGCATTCGGATTTTTGGTAAAAACCTGTGTGAGACGTATCAAGTTGGAGGCTGGGCCTATCGAACGGGTCCTATTCAGCTAATCCCTCTCAGGAATGGTTATTTACGCGTAGCCATACCTGTCCAGTACAAATTAAAGGTGCAGGGAGAAGGTAAAATCGTAAAAGAGTTACTGCGGAACATTGATTTTAAAACAGCTTCATTTACGGTAATTGCTGATTTACAGCCCAGCATAAATCAAAACTGGCAATTACAGTTAGCGGCTAGGTCAACAATCCAATGGAATGAAAGCCCTCGCGTAGAGGTGTTCGGTGTCGATATCGACATTCAAAGCAAGATTGAAAAACCCATTCAAAAAGCATTAAACAAGGCACTTCACAAACAACAGCAGAAAATGGCTAGGGACAATCGATTTCGAAAGCGCGTAGAGGATTTTTGGGCAGCGCTTCAACAACCCAAGCAACTCAAAGGCCCCATACCACTTTGGCTAAAAGCTAACCCCTTAGCATTAAATCTATCAACTATTCGTATTGATGCAAATGCTATTCAGGTTGATTTATCGTTGCGTACGACGCTAACAACCTCTGGCAACCCTGACAATCTTAACAGCCAGCCTAAACCGTTACCCGCTTTGGTTCACCAAACAACAGAGAGTACAGCTATTCGCATCAGTTTACCGCTAGCGTTAGCTTATGAAGATCTTGCGGCTAGTTTGCAGAAACGTCTCAAAGATAGACCCCTCGAATTCAAGCAAGGTAAAACTAGCATCGCCGTAAATTCCATAGAAATTTACCCGAATAATGATCGCTTAGTCCTTGCCGCTAAAGTTAAATTAAGTGGTTTGGGAGACTTGCTGACGAGCGACGGGGAAATATACATTTCCGGTAAGCCTGTGATCGATAATCACAATAAGATTCTCAAACTCGCCGACGTGGAATTTAGTCGCCAGCTCGACAGCGTATTCTGGAACACAGCGACTAGCCTAATGCACGAACAACTATTATCCGGTTTGCAAACAGCTTTAGTTCATGATTTTTCTGACAGTTACGAAGCGCTGCATCAGTCAATAAATCAGCAACTACAGACCCAAAAAAATAAAAAGCTAAAATTAAATGGCCAACTTCACAGTTTGGAGATCAAAAATATTCAGCCTGACCTGGATGAGCTTCGGTTGATTTTAGAAGCACAGGGTGAAGTCAGTCTGGAAATCACTAGCCTATAATTCTTGGCTCAGCTTCAAGTGCAATGTCGAATCTATCGTTAACAGAATCAATAATTTTTTGAGCCAGGCTCCAAAGTTCAGTGCCACTTGCTTGACCATGGTTTACCAGCACCAGCGCATGCTTCTCATAAATCCCGGCATCGCCATCCCGAAAAGCTTTCCATTGGCATTCATCAATCAACCATCCAGCAGATGTTTTTATCAGACCACTCTCATTTTTCTGCGGATAACCCGGAATATTAGGAAACTGTTCTTTCAACTGATTCCATTTCTCAATTTTTAAAATCGGGTTTTTAAAGAAACTTCCTGCATTGCCAATAACAGTAGGATCAGGCAACTTGCTTTGTCGCAATGCAATCACCAGATCACTTATAAGTCTGGCTGAAGGCTCACGACCTTCCAACGCTGCTTCGACACCTGCATAGGCTGTTACCCACCTTGCTTGTTTAGGTAAACGAAAAGTGACTGACTCAATCAACCAACGATCAGATTGCTGACGCTTAAAGAAGCTATCACGATACGCAAACTGACAGTCAGTATTGCTAAAGACTTTGCGCGCTCCTGCTTCCAAATCAATCGCAATCAAAGTGTGTAATCGATCACCGAGTTCCACGCCGTAAGCCCCAATATTTTGCATCGGTGCCGCACCTACCGTGCCGGGAATTAATGACAAATTTTCTAATCCGGCATAACCCTGCTCAATAGTCCAACGCACAAATTCATGCCAATTCTCACCACCTGCTGCACTAATATAGTAAGCATCATCATCTTCGTTAACCAGCTCACGTCCTGCCAAACGCACTGCCGCGACCATTCCCTTGAAGTGATCGCGAAATAATAAATTACTGCCTCCGCCAATGATGAGACAAGGTGTTTCCGGATAATCATTTCGCCAATTAATTAATGCGTCAATATCATCAGACGATTTAAGCTGTGTGAATTTCTGCGCTGTGGCGGATACGCCAAAACTATTAAGCGATTGTAAAGGATAGTTATCATAGATTTGCATGAGCGCATTTTACAGAATTACGCGTATAATGTTTTCTTTTTGAACTTTTCGAGCCTGAAAAATTATGTCTGACGCAGTTAATAAAGTAGTACTCGCCTATTCTGGTGGTCTGGATACTTCAATTATCGCCAAATGGTTATCAGATACCTATGGATGCGAAGTGGTCACATTTACTGCCGACATTGGCCAGGGCGAAGAAGTTGAGCCAGCCCGCGCCAAGGCTGAAGCCATGGGTATCAAAGAAATTTACATTGAAGATTTACGCGAAGAGTTTGTGCGTGATTATGTATTTCCCATGTTCCGCGCCAATGCCATTTATGAGGGTGAATACCTTCTGGGTACCTCAATCGCACGTCCACTAATTGCCAAGCGTCTGATTGAAATTGCCAATGAAACCGGTGCTTATGCTGTTTCACATGGTGCAACCGGAAAAGGGAATGATCAGGTAAGATTTGAGCTAGGTGCCTACGCACTAAAACCTGGCGTTAAGGTTATTGCGCCGTGGCGTGAATGGGATCTTAACTCACGTGAGTCTTTGATGAACTATGCGGAAAAACACAATATCCCTATTGATTATCAAAAAGTAAAAACTAAGTCACCCTACTCTATGGATGCTAACTTACTGCATATTTCATACGAAGGTGGTGTGTTAGAAGACCCTTGGACAGAAGCAGAAGATGATATGTGGCGTTGGTCCGTGTCCCCTGAAAATGCACCTGACAAAGCGACTTATATCGAATTAAGTTATGAAAAAGGTGACCCAGTCGCTTTAGACGGTAAGCGACTGTCGCCTGCTACCATGCTTGAAACACTTAATAAGCTAGGCGGTGATAATGGTATTGGTCGATTGGACATTGTTGAAAATCGCTACGTCGGCATGAAATCACGTGGCTGCTATGAAACACCGGGCGGCACCATCATGATGAAAGCTCATCGCGCCATCGAGTCCATTACTCTAGATCGCGAAGTAGCCCACCTTAAAGACAATCTCATGCCAAAATATGCAGAGATGATTTACAACGGTTACTGGTGGAGCCCTGAGCGCGAGATGATGCAAAAAATGATTGATGCGTCACAGGCACCCGTCAATGGTACCGTTCGTCTCAAGCTTTACAAAGGCAGCGTGAGTGCTGTCGGCCGTAGCTCTGAAAAGGACAGCTTGTTTGATGAAAAGATCGCCACATTTGAAGATGATGAAGGTTCATACAACCAAGCGGATGCCGAAGGCTTTATCAAGCTAAATGCCTTACGCCTGCGTATCGCAGCGGGACGCAAGTCCTAAGCATGGACGCACGCACTGAAGAACGACTGACTAACCTGGAAATCTTGCTGACACAGCAAGATGATGTTGTAGAGACGCTTAATCGCATCGTTCACGAGCAACGTCTACACATTGAAAAAATGCAAAGACAAGTAAGCGTCCTAGAGGAAAAAATAACCTGGGCAGGCGGTGAAGCAATGGCGTCAGAGAGTGACGAAACACCTCCTCCACACTACTGATGATGATTCCTTGTACTAGAGTCGATTGAAAATTGCCGAATAGTGAAACAGCACCAACATTAGCCGTCAGCGGACACGAAAATTGTTCGCTGACAGAGCTTACACAGCTAGCTAAGTTACTCAACTTGCCGCTGCATGCTAATCGATCCACCGCTCAATATTTACTCCACCAAAGCCCTAACCGACTTGAACTACTCAACACCAATGAACCCAATACCAAAGCTATCTTTGTTGATTTTGAAGCCGGTAAAAACAATCATCGCCGTCTTTATGGTGGGGGAAAAGGGCAGGATTTCGCTAAAGCTTTAGGCCTGCAAAAGTTTCCAAAAGCAACCATCATTGATGCAACTGCTGGTCTTGGTGGTGATGCTTTTGTCATGGCAACATTAGGTTGCAAAGTGACTCTCATAGAACGCAATCCGGTAATACAGCAACTGCTCAGCGATGGCTTAGCTCGGGCAGACAGCAGCGAAGACCCGGATGTACAGACAATCTCAGCAAGAATGCGCTTGGTACAACAACATGCTATCTCCTATTTAGACAAACTTGAAGCCGATGAATACCCTCAGCTGATTTATCTTGATCCCATGTTTCCTGAGCGCGAAAAGACCGCTCTGGTTAAGAAAGAAATGCGCTTTTTTCATGACATAGTGGGCAAAGATGAAGACAGCGCTGAGCTGTTAGAAATTGCATTGACCCGAGCCATTGAGCGAGTCGTTGTCAAACGTCCGCTTCGCGCTGAAACACTAAACTCACGCAAGCCAGACTTTGAGATCAAAGGAAAAACAGTACGTTATGATGTGTATCTCGGCTGCCGTCACTGCACCAACCATCGACCAATCAATAGCTGATTATCATCTGAAAAATGGTGCGGAGGGATCTTTAAACCTGCGGTTCCATCCGATTTAAAGCGCCCCTGAGAATCAAACCAGTTAGCCGTGCAAGTATCTTTGAAAGACACCACTGCTTCTTTATTTTCAATAAACAGCGGGCAGTGACCAGAATCCCCTACATCGACATAAACAAAATACCGAGGATCTAGCGAACGCCAGGGGTGTGCATTAATTTCATTCGGTGTCGCTTGCGGTTTTTTAGACGTCTTTTTCACGAGCGCTAATTGGCTTGGATCAGAACGTTTTAGAATGCCTATTCGTTGGTTATTCCATCTTACAATCGTATTGGCACCAGAAAACAGATTACTCAAGTCTACCGAGACATCGTCAGTATCTAGTTCAACTTCTTGAGTTTCAATATTTGAATAAAAAGTTGCATTTAAGAACACAAGAAGTAATGCCATAATGCCAATCATTCCCAGAACCTTTAGAATAACGCGGTACAATAATCGTTTATCCGTCATAAGGATGTGCTTTGCCCCAGTTTAAAAAGTTTATACTTCCAAGAATTGCCTTTGCAGGACTAAGTGTACTGTTTGGTGCCTTCGGTGCCCATGGCCTATTTATGGCAGCGCTAAAGAGACAATAATGCAACGCTTCAATACCCCTTTTCCTACGCTCATGTGCTTAGCACTCCTGTTGCTATTAATAGCCTGCTTGCTCAGTGGAATAAATACCTCTTCGTTTTTACAGCTGAACAAGCTAAGCCAGCTATTTCCAGATTACCTTTGGGGTTTTTTAACAACACTTGCTGATCCGATGGTTGCGCCACTTTTGATTTTCACTCTATTTCATCGGAACCCACTCTTTTTGCGTGCTTTTTTTATCGCTATCACTCTGGCGCTAATCAGCAACTACAGCTTTAAATATGGCGTTGGCATTGAACGCCCAGCAGCTGTTTTAGAATCCGATAGGTTTAAAACCATCGGCTCCTTTATCGCGTCACCTAGTTTTCCATCAGGACATACCCTGACCATTTTCTCACTGATGGCATTAGTCAGTAGCTGGTACCAAAAGCGTTCGATCAGCACCTTAGTTCTTTCGCTAGCAGCGGTGATAAGTTTTTCAAGAATTAGCGTTGGAGCAAACTGGCCAAGCGATGTGTTATTTGGCGCTTTAGTGGGTTGTTTTTTAGGGTGGTTAGCCGTTGAACTTAACTCAAGACTCGGCAAAGAAATCCCTAAGAAAACCATGCTGACAGGCTACTTTATAGCCTTATTTGCCGGCATCATTAGCTTAATCACTAAGACACCCTATGCCGCAGGGCAATGGCTGAGTACAGCGGTTGCCATGTTCACGATTGCCTATGCTCTTAAATCCATTACTGAATTGCTACATCGGCAAAAGGGTTAATTCCAAAGTGTTTTTCCTGACATTTTCTCAATTTCTTCCAGGCGTTGCTGATGCGCGCCAAGCTCCGTGGCATCGGCACGAATAACCTTCAAGGCATTTTTCGGCAGGCTAATTCGTTCTAAATTGATATCCTCACTTTCCGACTCTGAAGTTTCAGCCCGGTTGGTGACAAGACTCATTGCCACCTGCCCGCCAGTCATCGCCAGATACACATCGCCGAGTATTTCAGAATCGAGCAACGCGCCATGAAGCTCACGATGAGCGTTATTTATTTCATAGCGTTTGCACAAAGCATCGAGGCTGTTGCGCTGACCGGGATGCATTTCACGAGCCATAATCAGGGTATCCGTGATGGTGCAAATCGATTGCACATCACCCCACTCGCCATCCAACCTGGACAGCTCATAATTAAGAAAACCAATATCAAATGGAGCATTGTGAATAATTAATTCCGCTCCCTTAATGTAATCAATAAAGGTAGATGCAACGTCATTAAAGCGTGGCTTGTCGGCAAGAAACTCTGAGGTTATACCGTGAACCTCTAGCGCTCCTTCGTCACTCTCCCTGTCTGGCTGTAGGTACTGATGATAGTTGTGCCCGGTCATTTTGCGATCGATGACTTCGACACACCCTATTTCGATCACCCGATGACCATCACGTGTCTCAAGGCCGGTGGTTTCAGTATCCATTATTATTTGTCGAACCATTTTAATCGCTAACCCGTTGTCTATTCATTGGCTTACTGGTTTCCGCACTTCTCATCCATCGCCCGGTTGGCTAGCTCATCGACACGCTCATTTTCAGCGTGCCCGCTGTGACCTTTGACCCAACGCCAATCAACAGTATGCTTAACGCAGGCTTCATCCAAGCGTTGCCACAAGTCTTTATTCTTAACTGGTTTTTTTGCCGCTGTCTTCCAGTTCTTAGCTTTCCAGTTAGTAATCCAACTGGTGATTCCTTGCCTAACATACTGAGAATCTGTGGTGAGGACGACCTCGCAAGGCTCATTTAACGTTTCCAGCCCACTGATTGCGGCCATTAACTCCATTCTGTTGTTGGTGGTTTCAGTCTCATAGCCATAGAGCTCTTTTTCATGCTCACCAAAACGCAGCAATACACCCCACCCACCAGGCCCGGGATTCCCACGACAGCCACCGTCCGTAAATAACTCTACGGTTTTTAAATTGTTCATAAAATCTATTTGAATTTATTGTTGAGAAACAAGTTAGGAGAAATTTTCCTTACGAACGCGTTGCGCCGTACGATTTAACGCAACCTTACCACCCGATAATAAGATCGGCGCTTTCCAACCTGTTTTATAGGGACGACGCGCGATGACCTGCTTTTTAGCATGAATGACGTAAAGGTTACTAAACAATGGCCAGGCTACCTTACCGCAAGACTCTAACCATGATAATCGTTGATATAATTTTTCATTCTGCAGGCCGGGCCTGAAGCCAAGATATTGCAGATCCATCATTTCAAAATCAAGCAAAGAAAACCAATCACGCACTCGCGACATGTTTGGAAAATCGACTTTTTTGCGCAATGCATGACCTGAGCGCATGAACGACCAAGGGTTGAATCCAATTAGAATTAACTGACCTTCAGGGACTAATATACGATCAATCTCACGTAGCACCTGATGAGGATCAGTACTGGCTTCCAGCACATGACTGGCCACCACTAAGTCGATGTTATCCGTCTCAAGTGGCAGTTGCTCGGGAATTGCTAAGATATCATTCTTGTGCTGATCAGTTCCCAGAGATGCGCTAAAAGCAACCCTTGAGTGTTTAAACAGACTAGTACGACCACTCAGTGCGCCCATCTCTAGCGCATAGTAGCCAAAGATTTCCGACATATACCGGGCACACAGATCATCAACCTGTTGCAATGCTTGTTTGCCCGCGAGAGTGTCATACCAGTTTCGGCAAAGATTTAAATTAGTTTCACTGGTTTGCATGGCTTTGACCTCCGTATACAAGAATGCTACTAGAAATTTGGCAGAGATAGTAGGAAATCTTTACCGTTTGGCAGCTCACACGATTTTATTTGGCACGTTCAGCAACGGCTAAGTCAGAAACACATAGCATTACCCTAAAAATAACAAACCTCTAAGAATAATAACAATCCGTCTACCACCAAGATGGAAAGGGTAAAAAAATGGGACAGTCCAGAAACCTTCCGCTAGCAATAGCGGCAGTACTTTCAATGTCAGTTATTACCGGTTGCAGCAGTGTCGGCGACAACCGAGCTAAAACGATACCAACTCAAGCCGCTGCCAGTTCTCCATATATCGTTCAGGAAGAAGTCGCCTTTTTAAGCGCTGCACGCTCCAGAGCACCTATGAATTACCATTCCAATCCTTCACAGCAGCTAAATTTTCCGGGCGAATTTAAATCGAATGATTTATATCAGGCTGCGCAAGATGTAATGAGCGAACCGCCAACATCAAGTTCAGGATATATCAATAAACCAAGCTCAGTCTATGTACGACCCGACTCTGTCATTCGTCCTAGAGCCAGGCCTGCACCGACTAGAACGGTACAACAGACCTACCAGCCAGCAAGGAATACCCAGCCACAAGTATATCGGGTAAGCAACCAGGATTCTTTGCTTGATAACCCGCTCTACGAAAAAATTCTACTCGAATTAGCTGGATTAGTTCCCCCAACATCTGCCAGTCAGCTGCGACGCCCAGCACCTGTTGCACGACCTGCGCCAGCAGCAAGACGCCCGGTGGTAATACCAGCCAGAGCAGCTACACGCGGTAACTATAGACAAGCGCTCTCTCATGCACCTCATGAAGACATGTGGAATCATGTCAGAAATGGCTACGGAATGGGCAACCACGGCCACATGCGTAAGGTACAACGTTTCGTTAGATCATATGGCCGTAAGCCGCAGCGTTTACAGCGTATCGCTAACCGTGCAACCGATTATCTACATATCGTCGTCAATGAGTTAAAACGTCGACGTATGCCGACGGAACTTGCGCTACTGCCGTTTGTTGAAAGCGCTTATGTAAATACAGCCTATTCACACGCGGGCGCAGCCGGCATGTGGCAGTTTATCCCATCAACGGGAAAACTATACGGCCTAAAACAGAATCGTGGCTTTGATGGTCGAATGGATGCATTGGAGTCAACGCGTGCAGCATTGGATTATTTGCAAAAGTTACACCGTGAATTCAAAGGTGATTGGTTCTTAGCCCTAGCTGCCTATAATGCAGGTGAAGGCCGTGTAGGTCGTGCTATTCGTTACAATCGGGCACGCGGCCGTAAAACAGATTACTGGAGCCTTAAGCTGCCTCGTGAAACTCGTGAGTATGTTCCACGATTATTGGCCTATAAAGAGATCATCGCCAATCCACGCGCATTTGGTTTCCGTTTACCGGTTACACCCAATGCACCTAAACTTGTTGAGATGTATGTCAATAAGCCGGTTAATTTAACCAAAGCAGCACGATTTGCAGGTTTTGCTCCAGATACATTAACCAGTTTAAACCCTAACTTTCTGAAAGGTGTAACGACGCCCAGAGTTAGTAAACGTATATTATTACCGCGCCAGGGCGCTGAGCGCTTAGCGAGTATTATTACTCAGCTGCCACCGGAAAGAGCCGTTAGCATTTCTGGCAAAACACGTAAACAGCGGATTCGAAAACGCTACCGTAGTAGCTCAAAGAAACGGCGTTATTCAAAATCAAAGCGCCGTGGTTATAAGACACATCGCGTCAAAAGAGGCGAAACACTTTACCGTATTGCATTGCGTCACGGTACGACGGTAAGTAAGTTAAAACGCCTTAACGGAATCCGATCCAATCGAATAAAAACCGGGTCGCGGCTCAGGCTGCTCTAACGCTCAAAAAGCAGACCCCTTGTCCAATAGGATTAAGGGGTCTTTTTTTTTGCTGGCGAAGATTCAGCCTCCATCGCATCATTCGTTGAACTGAATGAGATGGAGAACAAGGTGATTGATCAGGCAAGCATTCGCAAACAGATCCAAGCGAAGCGTCAAGCGTTAGATAAAAACAATCAGGCGGAATACTCTCAACAAATCTGTCAGCAGATTTCAAACAGTAACGTCCTAAAGAACGCAACTCACATCGCTTTTTATTTACCAGTGCGTGGCGAAGCAGATCCGACGTATTTGCAGAACTTCAAGCAGTTTTCCGAAAAGCAGTTCTACCTGCCGATAATCTCGGTAACCAATAAAAACCACCTAGAATTTGCCTTATATAATGAACAAACGCCAATGAAACTGAATCGTTTCAAGATCCCTGAGCCTGATGTCGCCCCAGTCAGCTTGCTAACTGATCCTCGGAAACTAGACGCAGTCATTATGCCAATGGTGGCGATTGATCGAGCTGGCAATCGGATTGGCATGGGAGGTGGCTTTTATGATCGAACTTTCGAATTTAGAAAAGCACGAAATTGCAAACCAAAACTAATTGCTTTTGCCTATGATTTTCAATTAATAGATGAGCAAATACCGCAATCCTGGGATGTTCCCTCAGATTATGTTGCGCTACAAAGCGAATTTATACAGGTCGCTTGAGACAAACCAGTGAAGTGCTGCCAGATCCAGTCTGGCAGCTAGTAATTCTAAATTACCGCTGTCAGATAAGGTTTAGATTCGCTGACCTTCAGGAATGGTCATCTCAGGTTGCAGTCGATTATTGAATGGTTGTTTTGACAATTCATCACGCAGTTCTTCAGCACTCTTTTCCAACGCCTTACCAAGCTCTTTTACGGAATCAGAAAGTTGACTATCAAAATTTGTCAAACCTTCATTCAACTTACCCTTTAACATATCTAGTTGCTCTTCAAATTCTATAGAACGCTCTTCATTGCGCTCAATGGCCCTTTTGAGTACGCCAGCAAATTGCTCAACCACCGTACCAACCGTTTCACTTAAAGTACTAGCAATAGTTTTTTTCAAATCAACCCGCCAACCATGCTCTGTACTAACTAAGGCTGTTCTGCCAGGAATTTTAACACTCGTTTGTCCCTGTGCTTGGGAATACAACATAGTTTCGATCATTGCGGTTTTATCATT
>ENA-ORXR01002488-ORXR01002488.1-marine-metagenome-genome-assembly--contig:-NODE-2488-length-17450-cov-4.258850_pt1 | contig 17450 bp, 2 predicted proteins | sample MGYA00237866_ERZ511479 | MGnify/ENA metagenome assembly ERZ511479 | reverse complement strand
CCCAAATTGGCGTTCGCACATTGCTATTGCTTATGCGGGAGTTATTATGGGATCTACTGCATGACGATTATCAATTAAGATAAAATCAATAAAATTATCGTTTATCATATTCTTTATAATCCCGTCAGCATTCCCACCTTTCACAGCGATATCTAACCATTCGGCGTCAAGAACACTTCCAACTTTTGATTTTACTTCAGCTACTACTTTATTCGTAGTGGATATCTTATGGTTGAATAGGAATTTTTGGTAGTAGTATGGAGAAGATACCAAGATTGGATCCAATCGATCATCAATATTTAGGATATGGAGCTTAGCCTTATAGTGCTGACAAAATTTTGCTGCATACTGAAGTGTGCTCCCTTCCTCAAGTACGTTGGTAACTAAGAGTAGATGTTTCATAATTAAATTTAATTTTGAGTGTCAACTGAGATATTACGTATCAAACTATCAATGTATTGTCTTGACTGACTTCATTTAGAACGCCTGCTTGTATTATATCAAACTTACTGTTTTTGATTTGATATTTCATATTAAGAATCTGTATTTCATCTTGAATTGTTTGTTGAGCATTCTGTTAATCTGGGTAATGAGGTATTTATTAGTTTAGTAAAACAGCTACACAGCTCACTTGATCGCGAAGTTGAATCTACAATAATTGATAATAATACTAGACATAACTGTTCTTAGTTGGAGGTGTCTTTATCAACTTTGAGATCACATACTCTGTCAGAATAATCCAAATTGGACTTATGCAAATAGTAAGCGAAATCAGAGCGATCGTAAAGTCATACGCATATTGCGATAATATAGTAGCAGACACGGCAAGATTTATCATCATAGATACCATAGATCCAACATTGATAACTGCTTCTCAAGATACAATTGTAGAATGTGATGGTTTAGGAAATCTCCCTGATCTTGACTCTTGGCTTAATAATATTGGAGGGGCTGTTGTAGTTGATAATTGCTCTGGTTCTGGTTCTATGATTTGGTCGAACAATTATGACGGAAATGGTATTCCTCCATTACCATCTTGTGATAATGACACAACTAATGTATTGTCAGTATTATTTACAGCAACAGATGAATGCGGTCATATCGTTACCACTGAATCTAGATTTATTATAGTAGATAGTACTGATCCAATTATTACAGTTGCCTCTAGCGATACTATCGTGGAGTGTGATGGTCTGGGTAATCTGAATGATTTAGAGGCTTGGTTAGATAATGTAGGTGGAGCTAGTGCTATTGATGGATGCTATTCAGGATCAGGATACTTAATCTGGACAAATGATTATAACGATAGCGGAGTACCAGCACTGGATTCGTGTATCCAGGATACAACAAACATTCTTGATGTCGTATTTACAGCAACGGACTCTTGCGATCATATTATTACTACGCAATCTAGATTCATTATTATAGACCAAACAAACCCAGTCCTATCCAATATATCTTTAGATACTATTGTTGAGTGTGATGGTCTTGGAAATCTAAGCGAACTTCAAAGTTGGTTAGATAATAATGGAGGTGCGAGTTCTGTGGATGGATGTAACAATAATCCTAATGCTATACAGTGGACTAATGATTATGACGGTAGTGGGGTTCCTTCAGTAGGTAGTTGTATTAATGATACAACTAATATTCTCTCTGTCACTTTCACCGCTACTGATGCCTGTGATCACACTACTACTACTGAATCTAGATTTATCATCATAGATGAAACCGATCCAACGCTAAGCCTAGTAGCTATTGATACAATTGTAGAATGTGATGGTGTAGGAAACGAAATTGATCTTCAGACCTGGCTAAATAACAATGGAGGAGCCCAAGCTGTCGATAATTGTAATGGCTCTTTAGCATTTGATTGGTCAAATGATTACGACGGTAATGGAGTTCCGTTATTAGTCTCTTGTGCTAATGACACTTCTAATATGTTGACTGTAACTTTCTTCGTTAAAGATCAATGTGATAATGAAATTTCGACCGAGGCAAGATTTATAATAATAGATACAAGTAACCCTGAGTTAGATATTTTTGCAGCAGATCTTACGGTAGAATGTGATGGACTGGGGAATAATGTCGAACTCGATAACTGGTTGGATACAAATGGAGGAGCTATTGTTAGTGACGCATGTTCCCTACCAACAGAAATTATTTGGGAAAATGATTTTACGGGATTATCTGATGACTGCGGTGCTACAGGCTCTGCACTTGTAACATTCACCGCTAGAGACGAATGTGATAATTTAATTAGTACTACTGCAACCTTTACTATCACGGATTCTACGTCTCCTCTTATAGATGTACCTACCGTGGATATGCAGGTCGAATGTGATGGTGCAGGCAATAATGATGATCTTCAAGCTTGGTTAAGCAATAACGCTGGTGCAAGGGCGAGTGAAGATTGTGGTGCTGTCTCATGGAGTTATTCCGCTCCAACCTTTAGCGATCTTTGTGGACAGAGTGGAGCTACTACTGTAACATTTACAGTTACTGACGATTGCGGCAATACGGATCAGGCGGATGCTACATTTACTATTATCGATAATACCAATCCTATAATAGATATTGAAGCTCAAAATCAAACTGTCGAATGTGATGGCTCTGGTAATGCAGTAGCCTATCAAGCTTGGCTCGCAAATAATGCTGGTGCGGAGGCAACTGATGATTGTGGAAATGTAATATGGTCTTTTGATGCGGGTAACTTTACCGATGATTGTGGAGCAACTGGTTTTACAGTTGTTACATTCACCGCTACAGATGCTTGTGGAAACTTTGTAACTACTACTGCAGAGTTCATTATTGAGGATATGGTTAATCCAGTAATTGATACCGAGGCTCAAGATATGACTGTTGAATGTGATGGCCTTGGAAATCAAATAGAATACACTAATTGGATAAATAACAATGCAGGCGCTATAGTCTCTGATATTTGTGGTTCTATTACATGGACAAACATTGAGGGAGATATTACCGATAATTGCGGTGCAGGTGCATCACAAGAGGTAACATTTATTGCTACGGATGCATGTGGACTTTCAATTACCACTACAGCGAACTTTCTGATAATTGATACCACGAATCCAACCATTACTACTGCAGCACAGAATGTTACTGTAGAGTGTGATGGTGCAGGGAATATTTTAGAATATCAAGCATGGCTTGATAATAATGGTGGGTCAGTCACGTCAGACGAGTGCGGAAATCTTACATGGTCATATTTAGAAGGTAGCTCTATAAATTCCTGCGGATTGTCAGGAGAAACTTCTGTAACATTTATAGTTGAAGACGAATGTGGTAACTCTAGTGCAACATCTGCGATTTTCACAATTAGAGATACTAGCTCTCCACTAATTGACATTCCTGCCCAGGATGAAGTGGTAGAATGTGATGGAGCTGGTAATAATTCAGAATTTATGCAATGGATTACTACCAACGGAGGTGCTAGTGCAAGTGAGGATTGTGGTAATGTAAGTTGGAGCCGATCTACCAACCCGATTAGCGATGAATGTGCGGAAACTGGATCGCTAATTATCACCTTTACTGTAGTAGATGAATGTGGAAATACTGCACAAACAACGGCAAGTTTTATCATAGAAGATAATAATCCACCAGTTTTCACTAATTTACCGCCAGATTTAGATGTAGAATGTAGTGCCATTCCAACGCTTGTTTTGCCAGATGTAAGTGATATCTGCGATAATGCTATTACTGTATCTCATAGTGATAATATTTTGAGTGGATCTTGCCCTAATGAATACACAATTGCTAGAACCTTCTTAGCAACAGATGCTTGTGGAAATAGTATTACTGCTGTTCAGAATATTAATGTTTCCGATAATACAGTGCCTCTATTAGTAAATGTTCCAACGGATGTTACATTTGAGTGCAGTAGTGTTCCAGAACTCGGAAATGCTGTTTCAGTAACAGATAATTGCGATGCTAATGTAAGTCTAACTTATTTCGAACAAACTATTCCTGGTGATTGCCCTCAATCTTATACGAGAATTAGAACTTGGATGGCTATCGATGCTTGTGGAAATGAAGTATCTGCCTCTCAAAATATTGTAGTGAGAGATGTGACTATACCGCAATTTTTTAGCACGCCAGATGATATCAATATTAACTGCGGAGAACTACCACCTCCAGCACCTATTGTCAGCGCATATGATAATTGCGATGGGGATGTAGACGTTGAATTAATAGAAACAAATACTTTGGTTAATTTCGACTGCACAGATTCTTATGCCATCTCTAGGGTTTGGACTGCTACGGATGACTGTGGAAACACAAATGTTGCAACTCAAAACATAATAGTTGCAGGCGACCCTGAACCTCCAGTCTTAGCAAATATACCAGCTGATGCTACTTTTGAGTGTAGTGCTCTTCCTGCATTTACAGACCCTGTAGTTGCATCAGATAATTGCGACTCAGCGGTAGAAATAATTCTTGAAGAAAATACTATTAGTTCTGGTTGTGTCGGAAATTATGAAATAATCAGAACATGGACCGCCATTGATGATTGTGGAAATTCTACGCAAGCTCAGCAGACTGTAACTGTAATGGATACAACCACCCCTGTTTTATCTAATGTGCCAACAAATGAAATTTTATCTTGTGGAGATATTCCAAGTCCTTCTCCGCTGGTACAAGCCACAGATAACTGTGATCCAAATGTTGAAATTCAATTTACAGAGATAAGTACGATCTTAAATCCAAATTGCACAGATAGCTATTCGATCACTAGAACTTGGCTTGCTATTGACCAATGTGGTAATAGCTCATCTGAGGAACAAGTTATTACAGTTACTGGAGATTCGGAAGCTCCCGTATTGTCTGCTACTCCTGCAGACCTCACAGTTTCTTGTGAAACGAATATATCAGCAATACCAAATGTATTTGCTACCGACAATTGTGATAGTAATATTTCAGTAGAATTTTCGGAAACTGTTATTTCTGGTAGTTGCCCATATAATTTTAATGTAATTAGAACTTGGTCATCAACTGATCCATGTGGAAATGTCACTTCTAGCAGCCAATCTATTACTGTAGAGGATAACATAGCACCGATATTAACAGGTGTCCCTGTTGATATTTCTGCTGCATGTGCAGAGAATTTTGTTCTTTCAGATCCACAAGTTTTCGCAACGGATAATTGCGATCCAAATGTTTATATACAGTATGAAGAAAATACTACTCTTGGCACTTGTCCTGGTAGTTTCGAAATGACTCGAACATGGCTAGCAACAGATGCCTGTGGAAATGAAACTACATCCACACAAAGAATAAATGTTGGAGACAATGATCCACCCGTATTTATGAATGTACCCGCTGATCTTACTATTGACTGTGGTGGATTCCCTGAATTACCTTCTCCTTATGTAATTGATAATTGCGATGATATTATTGATGTAGTATATCAAGAACAAACGATTGAGGGAGATTGCAATGAGGAATATACTTTGATTAGAACCTGGACTACTACTGATATTTGTGGAAATGCTTCTACCGTTTCTCAGAGCATATTTGTCAATGATAATACAGCACCTATTTTACTTGGTTCTCCTTCTGATATTACTATTGATTTAGCTGCAGGAGAACTAATTCCAGAACCAGAAACACTTCTTAGTTTCGATGTCTGTGATCAGGCACCTACGCTTGAAACTCAGGATATTATTGGATCGGGCTGTTCTTACGATATCAGACGACTTTATCATGTTACAGATGCTTGTGGTAATCTTGCTACTGCTGAACAGATCATAACAGTGCTTAATAGCTTTGAAGTAAATATCATTGCTACCGACAGCTCTATTTGTATAAATGAATTCATAAGTCTAAGTGCTCCAACCTTAGATTCTACCTATGCTTATACTTGGACTACGGATGGAGGAGAGATTATAAATGCACAGACTTCGCAGATTAATTTTAGTGCTGATCAACCAGGGAGTTATACTATAAGTTTATACGTTTCAAATGGCGAATGTGATACCTCTGCGGACATTAATATAGAGGTAGGAGAGCTACAAGGTGTAGCTATTACGAGCAATTCTCCAGTTTGTATCGGAGATACTTTGATTATTAATGTCGAAGGCGGTAGTACCTACAATTGGTCAGGACCTAACAATTTTAATTCTTCAGAACAGCAAATTATAGTGCCTGACGCAACCTCCTTAGAAAATGGTACATACTATGTTACAGTAGGATCTGGTGGTGGCTGTGATCTAGTATTCGAAACTGAATTGTTGGTTGGGGATGAGTTGGTTCCCGTGGTATCTACCAATGGACCTGTATGTCATGGCAGTACGCTTGAGCTTTATGCATCTGGAGGTTCAGAATTTACTTGGTTCGGACCTAATGGTTGGTCATCGAATTTGCAAAACCCAGTAATAGAAAACTTAGAGCTTGATCCTGGTTACTACTTATATGAGGTAGTGGTATCTACTTTCTCTGGATGCACAGGTTCGACATTTGTTAGTGTGCAAGTTCAGGAAGCAGGAGATATCTCAGCCCTTGAAAATATTACTATTTGTGAAGGCAAAGACTTAGTGTTAGGAGTGAATGGTGGAATAGCATACGCTTGGTCAGGACCGAATGACTTTACTTCAACAGAACAATTTCCTGTTATACCAGATGCTACGCTCTCTATGGCTGGTAATTATGTAGTACAAGTTAGCACAACCTTTGATTGTATAGTCGAAAAAAATATTAATGTAGTAGTTGAAAACTGTGATTGTAATACGGGAGCAGTACTTAGCCTCGTTCAGCCTGAAAATTGTGATGATGAGGACGGTGCAGCTGTTTTTAGTCCTAGCCAATATTTATATACATGGCCAGATTCCATTCAGTCCCCAATAAGAGAAGATTTACCGAACGGTACTTATGCGGTGACAGTTGATGATAACACAGGCTGCGATGAAGTTATTATTGTGTTTATCGATCAGGTTGGTAATTGTATTGATTGCCATGAACCTTTAGTGCTTGATCGTCAAACGCTGGCCGCATCGTGTGATATGGATAATGGTTCTATATTGCTAAAGTTAGAAGATGACTTAGTACACTATTCGTTCTCTTGGAGTGAAAATAATGGAGAATTCGGAGAATACGAAAATAGCCTCAAACTTTTAAGTGCAGGTATATATACAGTTACTATTACTGATCTACGTAATCCTAAATGCCCTATTGTAGAAGAAATATTTGTTAACAACCTAGAAGGACGTAGTCCAGCAGTAGTCGAGTTAAAGCCAGCTACATGCGGTGTCAACAATGGTCAGATTACTTTGATGCCTGATACTTTATTATATTATTGGAGGGATGCTGATGCGTTTAGTAACAAGCGAGAAAGCATGGAAGCAGGTGAATACGTAGTAGAGGTTAGCGATCCTTCTACTCCGACTTGTGTCAATTATCTCTACATCTCTGTTCCTCAATCTGGAGGAATTGATAGTCAAATAGATATAATTCAAGAATCAGAATGTGGTCAAGCTACTGGTATTGTTAGCATCACAGGTATAGATGTTTCTCCATCTCAAATGATTTGGAATGATAACTTTATTGGAGATTATAGAACAGACTTAACTGCTGGCATATATCAAGTAATACTGACTAATAATATTGGATGTACTGATACAGTAAGTTTTATTTTAGAGAATATAGTTGACGACATCAGTATTAATATTGACAATATCAGCGGAGTGACCTGTCATGGAGGAAATAATGGTTCTATAGATTACACTACTAATCCCTTGCTTGTAGACGGTGGAGATTATTCACTTTATATTGAAAATTATAACGGGACTATCTTCGAAAACGGATCACTACCAGCGGGGTCTTATTGCGCTGTAGTCAGAGATATGGATGACTGTATCGCTGGCATGGCTTGCTTTGATGTGCGGGATCCATTACAGTTACAAGTTGCGGTAGATGCTATGAATGGAGATTGTGCGGATATATCACCAGCCATTACACTAAATGTCAGCGGAGGTACTGCACCATATACATATTCTTGGTCAGATTTAGACTCTGGCGTAGATAGCTTATCTACCAGACTTGATTTAGAGGAGGGAATATACGTGGTTACTATTTCTGATGCGCAAGGTTGTAGTTCGGTAGTCAATGATATTGAACTTCTAGACTGTGTTACACTTATTGATTCTGTCGTAGATACTATATTTGGTACTACAAATCCATCTACACCAATCGTTATTTGTTTAGATACGAGTCTGATTAGTTTTATCTCTGATAGTATTACAGTGTGCGGAGTGCCTACTTTCGGCACCTATACATTTATTAGTGAGTACTGCCTGGAGTACACACCGAGTGATAACATGACAATATTAGATATTGATGAATTTTGTGTTAGTATTTGCGACGAAGCAGGAGTATGCCTTACCACGACAATTATCATTAATCTCGTTCCAGCATGTGAAGATGGGTTAACTATATTTACAGAAGATGCTATCACCATCAATTCTTATGATTGTGAATCTAGCACTACCTATTGCCTTGATATTCCCATCATGGATGCGGATAGTTTTATCTACTACGACAACGATATTCGCGTAGAGCAAACTTCTGGATGTGCCTATGATTCTATATACGTCTACACTTATTTTTCTTTACCACGTCAGGGTGCAGATGGCCCTTATAGTGTTGATAGTTGGGGTATCAACGACGATATTTTTAGTGGAGAGTTTGAGACTATTAGCGACCTTGTCGACATGATGAATACATGGGATGCTAAAGGTAATTGGGTACTGAATGAAACCACCCTAGTTATTGCAGGTGGCAGTTCTTACAACACTTACCAAAATATGGTCGTCAGAAAAATTTCATCTGGAGATTATGGTATCCTAGAATTAGATAGTAGGTACGTACCTTTCGCAGTCGCATTACAGCTCACTCCTGGTGACCATCAGATTACGGTGATTAGTTCGACTACAGGTTGCGTAGACAGCATAGATATCTTTATTGATTGCAGCGAGATTATTACTACACCAGATACCATTGATATTGTCATAGAACTAGGCTCGGATACAATTATCTGTGTTGATCAGAGCGAGCTTTCTTCTGAGCTAGTTTCTATCTTGAATTATTGTGAAGATATATCTACCGATGTTGTTGGTTATGATATCGAAGATAATTGTATCACTATTACAGGACAGTACCTCGGTGACGATATAGGTTGCTTTGTTTATTGCGATGAAAACCAAGTTTGCGATACTCTTGTTATCTTTTCCATTGTTGTTATAGATGGATCTATAGCTGGTCCTATTGCAGTCGATGATGATACGCTAACTCTCGTCAACTGGCATATATTTGATTTTGACATAACAATAAATGACTCACTAAATACAGAAACTGACTCTATTTTTATCTTACAAAATCCTTCTAATGGAACCGTAGATTTAAATGATAATTGGACCATTGATTATATACCTGATAATGATTTCTGCGGTGAGATTGATTCATTTACTTATGTTATTATTAGTCCATTTGGGTCCGATACCGCCACAGTATATATTGAAGTCCTTTGTGAAGATTTGACTATATTCAATGGTATATCGCCTAACGGTGATGGTGTCAATGATTCCTTTACTATCACGGGTATTGAAGCTTACCCAAACAATAGAATTACCATCTTTAATAGATGGGGAAATCAAGTATATTATAAAATAGGTTATAGCAATGACAACGGATGGAAAGGCTCATGGCAAGGAAGACCTCTACCTGATGGTACGTATTTTTATGTGCTCGACGATGGGGAAGGCAAAAAATTCAGTGGCTATATCCAAATTCACAGGTAATTAATCGATCTAACTATATGTAAAGGGGAACATGATTTTGTCGTGTTCCCATTTTTTTATCAACTTTTTTTGGGGATGCCCTCGAAGAAAAATCGAGGTCGGGCTATACGATACTCCACTCCGTTTCGGCCCTTCGGGCTTGTCGAAAAAAATCGACACTATCTTCTATCCCTCATCCAAGGCTTTTAATTATACTGAAAGTCAATTCTTTATAGAAGATTAATTAGTAACATTTTGTCGATTAAAATTCTAATTATAAAATATTATGTTCTCTCCATTCTGAGAAAGATTTTTACACAGTATTTAGTTCATTTTACGTTTTCGGATATATCTTGTTATGATTGGTACCATTGACTCTTGTGGATTAATTTTTGCATACTTATTATTAGGTACAGAGTTCTAGTATTTAGCCAGTTTGAAATTATGTGCGATTACGTGTGATTTCGCTTTGTATTTTATAGTTAGAAAATAATATGGTATCCCAAACACCAAAGAAAAAAGCTTACCATAGTGTAGGTGCAATACTTATTGGTATCTGCATGTTTACCTCAGCTTTTGCTTTTTATATAGGTTCATCTATTAGTCAATACAGCCCGACTTCAAGAGCTGCAGCTCAACCTAATGCAGTATATCCAATAATTGAGAATACTTCTAGTTTTAGTTCTGTTGAAAAAACAAAATTATATACACGTTTACCTAGCAATTATGACAATACATTGGAGGTAAGTTTAAGGTTACCTCCTACAGAGATATGTGATGATGGAATTGATAATGATGGAGACGGTTTTATTGACTGTTATGATTGTGATGACTGTGCTACATTTTCTGGATGTGCTGACAATGATAATGACGGGATAGGGGACTATTGTGATCTTGATGACGATAACGATGGTATACCAGATTTAGAGGAGTGTGTTACTTTGGTAACGGGCAAATCACTAGGATTTGATGCTAGTGATAATTACACGGGCACGCCACCCGGTCCTGGAATGCCAGTAAACTATAAGACTGCAGTAGATGGATCTACATTGTGGAAAGATGGGGCTATTAATGCGACCGAATTAAACTTTACAGGATGGGATCGGCCTGGTAACACCTCAGTTGATTGGACTGAAGGTCAATACATAGCATATAGTAATGAAGATGCGAATACAGAGACGCCTGCTATGATTCTGCCAAGTCCTGCTGGAGGTGGATTTGGTATTTTTTCGACCAGCAGTGAAAGACTAAGTCAAGATATCAACGTCGTGGTAGGGCAGACTTACAATATCGAGTTATGGTTAGGTATTATACCAGCATATTTTGAAAATAACAAAGATACGGATGGTACTCCAGGAATTGATCCTGATGCAGGAACGGTATCGATTTATGGAGGTGCTATAAGAATTGGTGCCATAGCAGGAGCGAATCCCGCACCGGGCTATACCTCCATGGGAGATCAAATTGACCCAGCGGGAAATCCATCTACAGTTTTTCCATACTATGCGTACGATGTGCAGAGCGATTTCCCAACAACTTATACTTTAGCAGATTTTCCATCTAGTTTGCCTGCCCATGAACCTAGCGGAGTATACACTAGCTATCCTACATTGGATCCGTATTGGTTTAGACATAGTATTGAATTTGTAGCTACCGCTACTACCGCCACCATACAATTAGAAGCAGATAATGGATGGGATGTATTTGTAGTGGATGAATTTAGATTAATTGAAATTGAGAAAGGGTGTGATAATGATGAAGACGGCATAGACAATAGATTTGACTTAGATTCAGACAATGATGGAATATTTGATTTATTTGAAGCGGGACACAATGCAGCTGACGCTAACCTAGATGGGGTGATTGATGGACCCAATTCATCATTTGGTACGAACGGCTTATTTGATTTATTGGAAACAACTGCAGATAATGGAATACTAAACTATACTATTGCGGACAGCGAAATGAGCCCAGATTCCATCTATGATGCCTATGAGTTAGACTCAGATGGAGATACTTGTTTTGATAGCCAAGAAGAATCAATCTCGGATTCTGATAATGATGGCATAGCAGGTACGGGAACGCCTACTGTAGATGCCAATGGATTAGTAACTTCGATTACTTATGACTCGCCTCCAAATAATCTTTGGCAAAATCCTGTGCAATCAAATTGTATGACTCTTGCAGGAAAAGTCTTTGAAGACCTCAATTTTGGAGGGGGAGTAGGTCGGAATTATTCCACCGCTGATGCTTCGGCTCAAGTTTCTGGGTGGATAGTAGGAGAAATTGGAGTGCAGAGCGCAAGAATAGAATTATACGATAGTACTGGCGCATTTGTAAGTTCAACTACTACGGATGCGGCAGGTGATTATTCTTTTAATGATATGGTACCTGGTACATATTTCATAAGGGCTGTAAATGCTTCAGTCTCCTCCAATCGGGGAAGTAACTCTACTGGACAAAATATTATTCCCATTCAAACTTTCAAATCAGATGGAACGACTGGAGTAACTAATGAAGTAGGTGGTGTAGCGCCTAGTCTCGTCGATGCCGATCAAAATACCAGTAGTGCAAACTTATCTACTCTAACTAGTGCGAGTAGAACTGCTCAAACTATTAGTAATGTAGTGTTAAGTTCATCTGATATTACAGGCGTTGATTTTGGTTTTAATTTCAGTACTATCGTTAATACCAATCATAATGGTCAAGGCTCTTTGAATCAAATGATTCTAAATACTAATGAACTTCAAAATACGAATCTCGACCAAGAAGACAATCCAAGCGGATCGCCTGCTTTGACTAAACCATCAGGTTGGGATCATTCTATTTTTTCTATTCCTGGAACAGGAAGGCACACAGTCAACTTTACGACCAATATTCAACCCCTCAGAGATGATTATTTCCACTTGACTGGATTTACTCAGTTTGGAGCAGTACAAGGAAGCAATAGCAGTAGGGATTTGAGGATTCAGTTGGTTGGAAATACTACGGGTTTTGATGGCGTTCGAGTGCTTGCAGACCATGTAAAGGTTTCGGGTTTAGTCATTAATACTTTTCGAAAAGGCATATACTCTAGTGCCTCAGCAGGTTCAGATGTACACATTTGGGGAAATACTATAGGCCTAAATGAGGATGGATCTATACCGTCGATTGGCGGGAGTTATGGTATTCAAATAAATGACTCAGATGGTGCATTTATCGGAACAAACGGAGATGGGGTAAATGATGAAAATGAAGGAAATATCATATCTAATTTTCAAAATGGAATATATATACAAAATTCTGAAAATGTGAATATTTCAGGGAACTGGATAGGGCTTTCACGCAATGGTACAACATCTGCAGGAAATTCTAGATACGGAATCGAGATTGACTTGGCGACTGGAAATAATGTCATAGGATACGATGATCGCTTGGTACAGACAGATGCCAATTTTTTTCGAAATGTGATTAGTGGGAATGCTTCTTCAGGAATAAGAATAGATCGTTCAAATAATGCAAAGATAGCTGGGAACTATATAGGGACAGATATTAATGCTAGCAGTGCAATACCGAATCTAGTAGGAATCACCTTGATTGATGGCTCAAGCGATGCCATTATTGGAACTGATTCAGATGGAATTAGAGATCTACAAGAAAGAAATATAGTTTCAGGTAATGGAATTGGAGCGAATGGGGGTGGAATAGATATTGGTTTTACTGGAGCAAATCTTCGGACAAGAGTTTCTGGTAATTATATTGGTACAGATGTTACTGGGAATGCAGCCATTGGAAATAGAAATTACGGAGTTCAATCTTTTTCATCCAATGATTTTTCCGTAATTGGTACTAATGCTGATGGTATTAATGATGCTATTGAGCGTAATGTAGTTAGTGGTAATTTTGGTGATGGTATAACTATTCGAGAACAGTCTAATTCTACCGTTGCTGGAAATTTTGTAGGTGTGGGTGCTGATGGAATTACATCTCTCGGTAATGATGGCGATGGGATAATTGTTGTGGGTGCGAATACTGAAAATATTAATGTTGGGTGTGGGTCTAGTTTTGTAAATACCAATATAAACGAAATTGGAAACATTGTAAGGAATAATACTGGAACAGGTATTCATGTGACGACAGGAGTTCTAGTGAACAATTGTCTTAGAAATAATTCTTTTGGCAACAACGGTGAACTAGCTATTGACTTGGGCTCTAAAGGAGTTCGTGCAAACGATAATGGTGATGGAGATATTGGTCCAAATAATTATTATAATGTTCCAATTATTGAATCTAGTCTGCTGGAAGGTAATTTCCTTACAGTAATCGGTTTTGCAAGACCTGGTGCAACCGTAGATTTTTATCAGGGAGACAATGGCCCGAATCCTAACCCTTTACCAGTTGGGTTTACCACCTCGTTTGGAGAAGGAGTAACCATTCTCGGTACAGGAATAGAAGGATCGGCAAGTGACCTTGATGGTACTATTGGAAATTACGCAGATGATGGAACAGGCAATTCTGCAATCAGAACAACCAATCGTTTCGAATTTATAATAGATATAAGTGGGTCAGGGTTGAGTGTCTCAGATAGAATAACTGCAATTGCAACTGAACCTGGAGAGGACTTGAATACATCTGAATTCAGTGGTGTATCTACTGTTTTTGAACCTGAGATTTGCAACGATGGTATAGATAATGATGGGGATGGTTTTATAGATTGTATTTCGTTGTCAGGCACCATTTTCGAAGATATTAATTATGGAGGTGGCGATGGAAGAAGTTATACTGTTTCTGATTTTTCTGCACAAAGTTCTGGATGGTCGTCTAATGATATTGGACTAGAAAATACTACTGTTGAACTATACAATGCTTCCGGAGATTATATCTCTAGTGTTTTGACAAATTCTTTAGGAGAATATACTTTTACGGTTTTACGAAATACATCTTATATACTTAGAGTTGCGAGTTTGAGTATCGCTACATCTAACAGAATTAGTAATGGTACAGGAAATAGTATAATTCCAGTTCAAACTTTTAGGTCGGATGGAGCTTTAGATATCGTAAATGAGGTGGGTGGTGTTGATCCTAGTCGAATTGATGCAAATACAAATGCCAGTAGTGCTAATATTGCTGCACTTACAACCCCTACCTCATTGCCACAATCTGTAACACACTTATCAACTTCAACTGTTGACCTCACTGACTTGGACTTTGGTTTTAATTTTGACGTGATTGTTAATATTAACAATAGTGGGCAAGGTTCGCTTCGCCAATTTATTTTAAATAGTAATGAACTCGATAACACTAATCTTGATCAAGAAGAGAACCCTTCAGGAGGTGTTTCATTCCCTAAAGAACCTGAATGGGAAACATCTATTTTTATGATTCCTGGCGCAGGCCCTCATACGATTACTCCGATAACAACCTTAACAAGTATTCGCGACCCTCAAACACATGTTACGGCATATACGCAGGTTGGCTCCACACAAGGGCCAATAGCTACGCGTGTTATTAATGTTGAATTGTATGGTAATACAACTACGTACGATGGCTTAACAATTTATTCAAGTGATGTACAAATTTCAGGGTTTTCTATAAATTCATTTAGACAAGGCATCTATGGTAATCTAAATAATGCGACTAATATTTTTGTTTGGGGGAATTATATAGGAACGAAAGTGGATGGAACAACCACAGGTACAAATGTAAGTACGGGTGTTGTTTTTTACAATATTGATGATTCTTTCATTGGAACTAACGCAGACAATGTGAATGATGCCAACGAAGGAAATTTAATCTCAGACAGTTATGATGGGATTGGAATTCGAGCTACCAGTAATGTTGGGATTGCTGGAAATTATATTGGAACCGACAAAACGGGTATCCTTGATTTGGGAAATCGTTTTATTGGTATTCATATTAGAGATGCTACTGGTACCAATTATATTGGTTTTAATGATTCTGCTATTAATAATTCTAGTAGTGAATTAAGAAATGTATCTTCTGGAAATGGAACTGATGGTATAAGAATTTCTAATGGTGATAATCAAATTATCGCCGGTAATTATCTAGGTACAAATGCAGTTGGTACAGGCTCATTACCAAATGGTGGGTATGGAGTCCAGTTTATAGGTGCTGTGAGTAATACTATTTTAGGTACAAACTCTAATGGAAATAATGATGCTGAAGAAAGAAATTTAATATCTGGAAATGGTAGTGGAGTCCGATTAATTGGTTCTGGATCCGGTAGTAATAATGTTATCGCTGGGAATTATATAGGAACAGATGTTTCAGGGAATACTCCCTTACCAAATTTGAATGATGGTTTAGATATTACAGGTACAAATTTTATAAATACAGTTATTGGTACTAACGGTGATAATCAGTTCGATGACGTAGAATACAATGTCATATCTGGAAACATAGAGGATGGAATTAGGATTTCAGTAACCAGTAATGATATCATTGCTGGGAATTATATTGGAGTCGGAGAAGACGGTGTAACCAATGTTGCAAATGGTAAAAGAGGTATTTATATTAATGGAAATGTCAACCAAGTTACTATTGGATATAATCCTACGATGATCAATTCAAATGAACTCATAATTGGAAATAAAATAAAATTTAATAATGACTCAGGTATTGGCTACTCTGGTTCTGGTTCGGCAATTAGAATAAGTAGAAATCAAATTGCTAGTAATGGAACACTCGGGATAGACCTAGGCTATGATTTAGTTACGCCTAATGATAACGGAGATATAGATGGAGGGCCAAATGAATTACAAAACTTCCCGATATTAGAATCTGCTGTCGTTAATGGATCTAGGTTGATTGTTTCAGGTTTTGCACCAGCTAATTCAGAAATTGAATTCTTTATTGCAGATGGAGAAGATAACCCAAATCCTCTACCTGCCGCTTACACTAGCAGCTTTGGAGAAGGAGAAATTTATTTATTTTCGGAAACAGAAGGTAGCGCTAATGATGCTGATGGTTCAACTGGTTCTTACATTGATGACGGTACGGGGGCTACTACCACCAAAAATGATAATAGATTTACATTTGATGTTGATACTACAGGTTTAAATTTACAAAATGGCCTCTTAATTACTTCTACTTCAAGGAATGCCCTTAATAGTACTTCTGAATTTAGTGGAGTTTCAAGTATTACTTTCATAGAAATATGCGATGACGGAATAGACAATGATGGAGATGGATTGATCGATTGCGCAGATTGTGCAGATTGTAATACTCAAAATCCAAGCATAGATACCCCATCTAGCAACGAAACAGTAGAATGTGATGGAGCAGGAAATACAGCAGCGTACAATGCATGGATCGCAAGTCAAGGAGGCGCGGTTGCAAGTGATGATTGTGGTGTGGTAACGTGGACGGACAATTCAAATAGCCTATCCGATTTATGCGGAGCGACGGGCACAGAAACGGTAATATTTACCGCAACAGATGATTGTGGTAACAGCAGCGTAACGACTTCTACCTTCACCGTAGCCGATACCACCCGTCCAACCTTCACGGTACCAGTAGATGTAACCATTGACTGCGAAGCGAATGAAAATAATTTAGTAGAAACAGGCGATGTAAGTGATGAGTCAGACAATTGCGATACCAGCATCGGACAAGCTACTTATAGTGATGCCACATCAATTGATGATCCTTGCGTAGGTTCAA
>ENA-ORXR01002486-ORXR01002486.1-marine-metagenome-genome-assembly--contig:-NODE-2486-length-17453-cov-9.367461_pt1 | contig 17453 bp, 18 predicted proteins | sample MGYA00237866_ERZ511479 | MGnify/ENA metagenome assembly ERZ511479 | reverse complement strand
CGCTGGGAAGGTGCGTTTCCTAAATCTGCCCTATCCGTGACGGGGCGCCCTAAAAACGGCACCGCTGGGAACGCTCTGACAATGGCATGGCGCTCAGAGGTGCGCTCGGCGGCGCTGGCTGCGACACTCACCCGCAGCGCGCGCTGCCACATGGAAAAGAATGCCGCGTGGGCTCATGCGCGTGCGCGGGCCCTGCAGACAGGATGGTCGTGGATGCGGGCAGTGGTGGCAGGGAAAGGGGCTCAGCGGGGTCGCAACTGGTCGCGCCAAAGCGAGGAGCGGTATGGACGCGCAGAAGGCGGTTCCGTCTATCGACCGGTTGCGCACAAACGATCTAGTACAGAGTGCCCCTTGTGGTGACCGTGTACCTGCAGGCGTCGGTGCCTGCTCCTTTCGGTCTCGAAACAGGCCCACCCAGGCGGCGCCGGCGGCTGCCGGTGGGGACCAGGTGGGACGATGCTAACAGGGGGACCGACACGGGGCGCCCTAGCCAGGTGTTCTTCCGTGAAGGATACGAATACAGCTTGCACTGGGCGGCCAGCATGTCGAGGTCACGGCAGGCTCTAGGCGGTGGGAAAAAGTGTTGCGTGGCGGCACGGTGCGGAGCGACGGACGCGGTCCGTCGCTGACTTCGAGATACCGCTCGGGTCCAGGATGTGGAAGATGTGACGGTGGCGAGGAGCTGCACCATCCACGACGAGTGCGGCGGAGATTGTAGCGACCGGATGGTGACCGCTGGGACGGCGAAGGAAAAGCTTCCACCGCTTCTTCGCCAGAAACCTGTCACGCAAAAAAAAACCAGAGCCTCAGACCTGCGGAGCTCGCCTCCTGCGTCGCACTCGGAGACAACCCCCCCCCCGCCACGTCACCATATCGGCTGCTTCGAACAGGAATAAAAAGAATGCACACAACTAAGAAGGAAGCGACGAGAGCAATAGTTCGCGGACAGACACTGAAATACGCGGTCACCGCTCCACAAAAACAGTCCACCCGAAGCGCGGCTCCCCAGGAGGTCCCCACAGCTCCAACAGCCGAGTCCATGGAGAGGCCGCCGCCATGAGTCGGACGGCATCGTACGCGCAGTCCGGCTTCACACGCACGTAGGCAGACATGAGGTCGACCCGTGAACGCCTCCACATCTGGTTCTCGATCGTCACGTCGACCGTCTGCGGTGTGAGGGGTACCGTGCCCTCTCTCTCGGTACGATCTTGGAAGACCAGCAGAGTGACGTGGCTCTCTCGCAAGTCGCTCCCAGGCACCACCCGTTGCACAACCTCCGAGTGATGCTGGTCGTGCAGCACCCAGCAAAAGCTGTCAATGAGTCTAAAGCCCAGGTCGCACATACACTGCACAGTCGCGGCAAATACCGCGCCGTGAACCCATACACAACTCACGCCGTTGGGCACTAAGGCCTTGAACGGGATGCGACGGAGGTCGTCGACGACAAAGAGGCCGCCCTCGTCCGCCCAGGGAGGATCCACGACAAGGACGTCGTAGGTGCGGGGGGCGCATTGGTCAGGAGCACAAACCGCGGAAAAGTCCGTCTCCAGCATGGACGACACCTCGTGGTACTCCCCACCGCTGGAACTGCCTAAACGGCGGACTGCGGTCTCTCGCGCCAAAAGGTGGCGAGCGACGACGCCATTGAAGGACACAGCCAGCGCCTGCGGCTGCAAAACAGTCGCGAGTCGAGCCGCCCGCTGTTCATCGGACCATTTGCGCCACGTCACCAAAAGGTCTGGCGCACTGTCCTCCATGCCTCCCGACTCCTGTATTGGAAGGCAGCCCAGCGGGAAGGAAGAAGCAGTCACAAAACTCGTGCAGATGCAGAAACATCGTGTTGACAATTAGCACGCGCTCAAGAGAACGTGGAGACCACGTGGGCCCCCCCGCACTCCACCGAAAAAAAAACGGCCGGCCACTCTGCCGCCCACATCCAGACGAGTGCGTGAGGAACCGCCACAATCGGATGTTCCCAAAACAGCAGCACAACCACCACCGGGACGTTGGACACGTCGACGAACCGATTTACCAAAACCAGCGAGATGAACGTGCCGCAACAACGTACTGTACCCACAACGGCAGGGAATGGAGGGATGGGGACCGCCCGGGCAGTCCGGGCACGGAGGAGCGACCGCCCTGGCACACCGCGGTTGTCAGGACGATGGTGGTCGCCACAAAGGTGGTGTCCAAGACGGTGGTGACGATGATGTGGAGGTCTCCACGATGGTGTGGTGGTCGCCTCCCCCGACTGTCGGTGGCATCGGCGCATTTGGAGCTCCCCTTCAGCTGCTGACAATGCACTGGGAAACGATTTGGGTAAAGTCTGAAACTGTCCCCAGAGCGTTCCCATTTTGCTAGCTTTTGTAGTCCGAGCACGCAAGACGCCGAAAGGTCCTCTAATTTCTCCTTAGGGACACTATCAAAGATACCACAGCGTCCTGGAAGACAGCTATTCCTCTGTACGCTTGATAGCGTCCCTAACAGCGGGCTATGCGCTCTATAGGATGTAAGGAATATCGCCCCGGGCCCCGTTCGAGTGGACTTGAGTCTCGCCGATCACTTGCCTATCACTGGGCTGGTCGACAGGCACTTAGATGAGATACGTCTGAGCGGGTCCTCCGTCCCCCGACGCAGCGACGCCATGGCCATTTGGTGACAGCTGCCCTCTTACGCTCCGTAACGTTGACATGACTGCCATTGCCACGGTACGTGCGCACGAAGTTTCTGATGAAGCCCTCCTGGACGTGCCTCCTGAGCAGCTGTTGTGGACCTCTCCCTTGCTCTGTCCAGTTTGACGCGCTTGGCTGACATTTCGCCGTCAGGTGCCGCCCCCTTTGACGCTGACCGTGGCAATGGAGGCCACGACGCTGCCTTGGACAACCTATGCGCGGCCGACGGCCACGGCTGCGGCGACAACACAGACGGCTCCTACTCCCGGTACCAGCACGCCATCCCTTCTTCTGACGTGTCCACCTTCTACGCGGATACCATGGCACGCTTCCTCCCCAGCCACCGTCACATCCCCAACAACATTTAATCGGTAGTGATCACGGCGAGGGCAGCTGTCCATTCCCTCTCCCACCCGCCGCACCGGTGCCGAGTGGTACCGCCTACGCGTCCTCCATGTGCGTGGTGCTTCGCCTGTTGGCGGCGGTGATGTTTTTGTTGCTGCCGTAGGCGCCCCTCGCGAGGCGGCAAGTTGCGCTGCCGGTGCGCATCCACGTGTTTTGGGGATTCGGGAGATGGTGGCGCTGTGGCCGCCGCCAAGGAGGGCGTCTCGGGGTTGTGGCGGCGGACGGTGTGGATTGGGAGTGAGGAGTAGCTCTTCCGGCTGTGTTTGTCTTGACTGGGGGATATGCCAAGGTGGGGGGGTGGGTCGGCGGTGTGTGGAGTGAGCTAGCGTCAGCGATGGACGCAGAAACGGAATGTTGTCGAGACAGGTGTTCGCACCTACCGCTCCCGCCGGTGGCTATCTCACTCTCTGTCGAGCGAAAAGTTCGGAGCGGCTCGACTGCAGCCCGGTGCGAGAGGAGCATGGTGCCCAAGTACGGGTTGTAGGCGGAAGCGCCTGCACGTGTTTGTCATTTGGATGGTTGTTGCCCATGTCGGTGCTATGCAAACAAAGACAAGTAGATACACGCATCACACCCAGAGCTGCAGCGGATGAAGTTCAGTCCGAGCAAGGGTAGTAGCAAGCACGTCGAGCAAGAGACACATAGAGCGTCGGCCTCTTGCGTGAGTACGTTGAGCTGTTGCCGGAGCTACAGTGTGTGCGGCTTGTTCTTCTGGCAGCGGCCACCGTCCTTCTTCACGCCAACCGCACAGGAGAAGCCCTTGTTCCTCTTGCAGCACCAGGAGAAGGGGCACAAAGTTGTGGGGGTGCGACGACGGCGCTGGCTGCGCGTGCGGTAGCGCAGGACCATGCCGGCTTGGGTGGGAGCCATCGTCTAGCCGACCGGTGGGTTGCAAAGGAGGCTTGAGGGCTGCCGCGAGGGGGGAGCGCGCGGGAATGCCTGGGGACACGGGGAGACAAGAGGGGGCACTGGAAAACACAGAGAAACAGGAGGGGAGATGAGGAGAGAAGCGTGCTCAGAAATGCGGAAGACGAGAAGGGTACAAGACGTCGAGGAGGGTTGGCTAGCGGCAAGAGGCAGTCTGCAAGGAAGGGGCACAACGGGCAATGGGCCTACCCTGGGAGCACGTTGGAATCACGCCGAGCGCCATGTCCCCTCGGCAGCCTCAGGCTTCATCGGGCCCTGCCTCGGCAGCACTCTCTGCCTCGGCGCCGGTCAGTGTCACGACCGAGGCCGCGGCCGCGGCCGCAGCCTAGCCTCGGCTACCGCAACTGCCTTGAGGACCGGTACCGCGACCGGCTGCTGCCCGATATCAATCGCTGCCACGTCAGCTCCCGCCGACTGTGGTCAAACGAGGGGTGCGGCCTCTTCGAAGATGCAGCTGCCGCTCTGTAGCGGCTATGGCACTTGGAAAGGGGCGGCCAGAGGGGTCGTAGGCGATGGCTACGGCGGCGTCCCGCGCTTCCTCGTGCGAATGACGTGTGACCGTCAATCAGATGCACACAGATGGCCCGCAGATGACAAGTACGGAACGAAATACTATCTCTGGCGTCCAATTTACGCCAGCGCCCGTCAGTGACCCCACTGGTGGACCACTGAGAGTGTCTGGGACAGAAGTACGACAATTGCTCTAGGGAGAAAATTCGAACGGTGGATTAGAGTAGATTCGCGCTGCTGAGGTCTGCAGTCTCGACAGCTGCTCTGCCACTGCAGCTGAGTGTCGCGTGCTGTAGACAACGGACAGCGTCCCTGCAGCAACTGCTCAGTCACTGCCGAGGCACGCGTCGTCGGGGCTGCAGCAGTCAGCTGCAGCTGACCGAGCCAGCAGCTTCCCGCAGCTGGAGCTGCCGCTGCAAGCCGATGCGTACGACGGCTGTAGCTGCTTGCGATTTGCGGCCTCGGCGTCACTCCACGTCATGGCCACGACGACAGCTGTAGGCGTGACTCGGTCCGCCAGCGGCCCTGCTTGTCGGAGCCCGGCTGCAGCCGGCCCTGACCCATTGGCCGCTGTTCGGGGCTGATACCGCCTTCTGTGACCACGACGGCTGCTTTGCGTCCAATAGTATGTTCATGCGTCTATTCTGGGAAGATGGGAGGCAGCATCGACTTGAAGAGCCGTGAGCTGGGTGGCCTCGGGCTTGGAGAGCATGAAGTACAGGAGGGGAGAGGGTGACGCTTCCCGCCATCACCTCGTCGGGTGAACGTGCCGGCGGCATCTCGACCTGCTGTCGCCAGCGCCTCACCCACACAAAGCTGCGTTGTGACTTGGCTGCTCTCCTTCTACCCGCCTCGCGTCTTGTGCGTGTTACCGGCGTACCCCCTACGATGGAGCCGGAGAAGACCTTCTCCGCTGTTATGCGCCTTTTTGTTGAAGTAACGCCAAAGAACATTGGCGGTGGCAACTTCGTGCCGGTCTCGTTCATCCTCCACACCGTCATGCACCTGCGCAACATCGTCCGAGTGCACTCGACCGCGGACACGGGGTGCCTGGCCCAGTACCTTCAGAAGCTCTTCGAGACGCCGGACGAGAAGGAGTATGCCAAGATCTTCGCGACCGCGTTGAAGGTCGACCCCGATTGCATTGACATCAAAGACCGTGTTGTGGTACATTTCTGGTTAGCATTGTGCATCTCTGGTGCGGAGCACTGCACAAGCTGGTGCGGTTGTATTGCGTGCGCTGCAGCATTCGGTGTACTTGCTGTGATGTATCCGCGGTTGTGCTACCGCAGCGTCGTCCCGCGGCGTCGTGAGGGGCTCCATGGCCGCAGAAGTCGTGGTCGCGCCTCTGTTCCTTTCCTCTGTTCGTATTCTGAATTGCAGTCCTACGTACGCCTGGAAGTTTTATCGTTCTTCCTTTGTTGCTTGTTTTTCCAACATAGGCATCGAAGCACGTGATGAACCAGCCTCGCCACCTGACCGCAGAGTCCGTCAAGGAGCTGACCAACCCGGACGCGGCGTATAAGTTTAACTACGTCTGCCGCAACTTCCTCCTGCGCGTCAAGATGTCTCTGACGTCCCCTATGTCCGAGACGGCGTTCCCCACGGGTGTCACAGCGGAAGAGGCAGCCGACATTAGCAAGCATGTCTCCGAGCTGGTGATGAACTCTGGAGTTCAGTTTCCGGCCTCGTGTGCCATCCTTGTCGCGGCTGAGGACCCAGAGGAGGAGGACCTGGTCTTGGACATTTCCACTCTCTCCGAGGCGCCTACGGTGAACGGGCTGCAGTTCATCTGGGCGAAGTCCACAGACCCGGACCCGGCGTCTACGGCGCTGCTGAAAGCGCTGCGAAAGCCGTTGCTCGCCGGGCCTACCAAGCCAAACGGAGGGGCGCGAAGAGTTCCAGCAGCGGCTTCTGCACGCTCTGCTGCTGCTCTTCCACCGGTGGCGCCGAAGAAGAAGAAGCGCGGCAAAGGCGGTGGCGCCAAGGAGTCGGGCGATCCTCTCCGGGGGGCTACCACCAAGTCAGTGCGTGGTGTGAATACTCCTGTCGTGCAGCAAATGCTAGCCGACATGCAAGCTGCCGCGGCCGAAGCCATCCTGGACGTGAACGCTGAGGCGGAAACCATGGAGCCGTACTATACAGTGCGCGCGGTACCCCCACACGAGGTCTGGATGGCCGGCGGCGTGGCGGTCGTGGTGCAGTTTCCCTTTTCCCTCAATGACTCGGGGCCGCCGCCGGGATGGGTTATCACTACAAAGAAGATCATCACCAATACCGGTGCGGGCGGCACCTACGCTACCACCTTCCAACTGTCCCCGGGCGGTCAAGGCGTTGATTCCCTCGCGCCGAATGCCTTCCCGGCTGTGCCCTTTGCAGGCTCGTGGCCGCTCGTCGCAACCAGAGCTCCATCTCAACTCGCCCCTGTCGTCCGGCTGTTGCCCGATAGTGGTTCCCGACGGCCACGATCTGCGGACGCCCCCCCCGCGCCCGCCGCCGCCACCGTGCCGGCCGCCTCCCCCGGAGCTCCACCGGCCGGAGTCGAGGACTACCGACCGATGCCGACCGCTGGCGCTACGGCGCCGAGTTCCACTGGTGGTATTGCACCTGTCGTTCCGGCTGCTTCCGCACCAACTGCTGTCGGGGCACCTCCGATGGCCCCGGACAATGCGACCATGGAAGAGGACCCGCCACCCCCCCTTACGGGCTCGACGGCCGCGTCTCCTGGCGCTGCGGCTGCAACGGTCGCCAACGGTGCCTTGACGCCTACGCAGCCGCTCGCATCATCCCCTGAGGTTTCTCTCGTCTTCCCCCCGCCGCCTCTTAACAAGGCCTACGCCATTGGGGCGGACATTCATAGTGCCATAATGTCTGTGATGGGTCTGACCAACGACGACCTCAAGTTGGGACCAAACGACACCCTACTGATGACAACAGTGAAGACGTCTCCCCCGCCCCCAACGACGGTAGAGGTCATCTTTTCCTGTGACAAGGAGCTGGACCTCACGCCCGCCGGCGAACGGAAAGGCCAGCACCAGGACTTCTTGATTGCTCTGTATCCCGCGCATCCTATTGTTGTTGAGCAGCCTAAAAAGGTTGTGCGCGGGTGACCAACGCACGGTAGCTGTCTGTTTGGAGCTTAGTGCACTGTGTGTGCTTGTCTGTTGCGTGATTGTGTAAACGGAGACGTGCCTAGTTGCATCTATGTGTATTTCCATACAAGTCTAGCTTCCAGATGGAGAACAAAATGCAGCACGCCCTCGTTATTTTCATCTGGATGGAGCGTCACGCCGTCTGTCGTGACTGATGGTCGAACGTCGACGGACACCCGCGCTGTCTCTTCAACTCGCCCGACTTCCACAAGATCGTGCGTGTCCGCTCCCGACGTGGTCACCGAAGACCCTACCGTCGCGCCGCGTGGCCCGCCATAGCGCGCCGCAGTGTGAGCCCATCCCGCCGTCAACGGTCAGATTCGAGGCGGTTGCCTACCGATCTGAGCTGTCGTGGCTGCCGCCGACTCTGCGCGCACCGCAACCACAGGCACTGCCGCTTTGCCGTGCTTGCGGTACTTCGCCAGCGGCGTCTGATGGCGGGCGTCTCGTGACCCCCCCCAGCCTTCCAACATGATTGGGGAATAGAGTGCGGGTCTCCACCCAAGCCCGTTCGGCAGCAAGGGGACAGTTGGCCATCCTCCGCGGCGCTGCCGTGTGGGCTGTTCACTCGACACTTGGGCACCCGCCCGTCGGCGGAAAAAGAGTAGGGGGTAACGATCGTCAGTGCCAGGCTCTTGGGTGCTCGCGTCCCCACCGGCGACTCCTGGGGTGGCTTCTTGACGCCCACAACAAAGAGGGACGGCGGCGACGACACCTTGCATGACGGCGCGGAATAGTTGGCGGCTGCGTCCCGGTGCGGCTCGCGGCGGACAGTCGGCGACGACACTGGGGGCGACGTGGGCCGTGGAGGTGGCGGTGGCGATGTCGGGTGCACGACCTCGGCAGCCGCCGGTTTGGCCACCCGCCACTTGCCGAACGCGTGGCAGCGGCGCCGTCACCGCCGCCGCCCCACCCAGCCCTCCCGCATAATGGCGTCCTTGCGGCCACGCAGCACCGGCGGTGGTGCGGCGCTATTGGCCGCGCCCCCCATCGGCGCGGTCCCAGACGACGAGACCGTCACCCCGATGAGCGGGCTGCCCCGATCCCCGCCACTATCGCAGCCGCCCGGCGGCGGCCGTGGTAGTGCCGGCGCAGACAGAGCCGCCCGAGGTGTGACGGTAACGGCGATGGCGGCGCCCATGACACGGCTTCAAGGTTGGCCCGGGACGGTGGAACCTAGGGGCAATGCGTGTTATTGTCCGAGCGTCATCATAGCGATCACGAGCGATCAACGAGAGAGCAAGTCGATGCATTTCGCCCTCCTGGAATCTGGCTAAGCACCGGCCCAGCACGGTCTCTGCCCACTTTCGCACACATGTTCTGCCGCAGATGACGACAAAAGCACGATTTCCGCACCTTCCCAGCAGAGATGTGAGCAGGTAAGTTGAACGTATGTTGCAGAGACCCTGTGAAAACACAGGGCATGAGCGGAGTTCCTTCAGAAATTCTGCACGCTAATCTGCCAGAAGCTTGCTGACCAGCAGGCTGCCAGCACAAAATGGCCCGACCAGCAGCCATTTGGCAGACTGTGGAGATCCTGCAACAGCCTGTAACACGGAATCAGCAGATCCGTAAGGTACACGGTTTAAGCCCCACTGCGCCGGTCACGTCTGGTGTGCACACCAGACGTGTCGGGCATGCCCGACACACCCCACATTGGCAAGCTCAATGGCTGTCGTCCATCCACGTTGCATTCTGACACCCACGAGGCTGGACAGCAACGGGCTGGTGCGTATCTCACGTGACTCTGCCGTAGAAAAGTGAGCCCGTGTAATTGATCCACACCTTTCACACTTTGTTGGGGGTGTACTTACACTGCCTGGTCGCATTGTCATTTCTAGAATTACGTTGGTGCTGACATCCCGGTTGTGTCTTTGGCACTGCCGCATCGTCGTGGACATCGGCCTTCAAGCGCCGTCGGCCCACCGCGTCCCGCGCCGTGTTTGTGTGCCGCGACTCGGCTTGCCACCCTCGCTGCGGTCCACCCCCCGGTACGGAAGCCTCGTTTGATTTTCGACCTCATCCCCCCGCTGTTTGTCGCCATGCCGCCCAAGGAGGACATTGATACGCTGCTGACCGACTTTGGCCGCACGGCCCCCCCCGCCAAGCGCCTCGCCTACGCGGCGGCGGCGGCCGTCCCCGCCGCCCTCCCCATCCTCCTCTTCTCCCGCGTCTTCTCCGTAGACGTCTCCCGCGCCATCATCACGTTGGTCATTGCCGGCGTGGCCGTTGCCGCCGTCCTCTCGTCGGCGTACCACAACCTCGCCTTTACCACTGGCGTGCGGCTGCGCGGCCGGTCCGTGCCGCCGACCAAGGCGTCGGTCAAGGGGGACAAGGCGCGCCACACGGCCGCCCTTGCGTCGCACGAGGCGGCGTTGGAGCGCGCAGCGGTGGCGTACAGCCTCTTTTACAACAATGCGCTGTTTGTGACGGGTGCGCTGTTTGTCGGCTTTTACGTGGTTGGCACCAAGGTGCCGGGGGAGGTCAACTATGCCGTGTCGGGGTTGGCGGCGGCATCCTTTGCGCTGTTCAACTCGAGGAGCGCGCTGAAGAACATTGGGCAGTAACGTGGGAGGCGGAGCACCCGGACGTGCGACGCAAGGCGGAGTGCGCTCCAGAGCTGAACGCTAGAGTGCAAATTCAACTCTACCGCCAACGCTGCCGAGTCGTCTGCGGCGGATGAGCAGGAAACGTTGTCGAGTGCGGAGACCGAGGCGGTCGGCCATGTGGTCTGCAAGAATGTGTACAGACGGGTTAGCGGCGCTTGTGGTGGGGGTCTTTGTGGCCGTAGCGGGCACGTGTGGGCATGTACGTGGGTGACTGCGAGCGTGTTGTCAAACCGTTGCGTATCAGTGTCTCCGTCGTCGAAGGGCTCTGAGCGTCCGCGCCGTCGAGCCAACTGCAGCTCTGATCGTGCCGCGTGCACCCGCAGCACGACTTGGTTTTTTCAGCCGGTGTACCGCCGTCTTCGGGTTGATTGTCGAGGGACCTGGTCGCGCGGGACCATGGGCGGCACCACAGGGAGCCCTCGTGGTCCTGCAAGCAACGCAGGCGGCGCCAGCATTTTGGGTTTGCAAAACAGGGGGAGATGGAGGCGCTCCTGCTCCTGTGGGCGCCGCCCCTGTCCTCCAACCTTGGACTGGACATTGGGGATGCGGTCGGGGGACTCGACTTTGAGAGGAAACGCCTCGCCCGTTTGGGCCTCGGGCAGCATCTACAAGGGGGCGGGGGGCAGCCGGCGCCGCTTCGACGCCCGCCGGTCCGATGGCGGGCGCCCAGTCAGCGACGGGGTCGGGAGCCGGAGCGCCCGCCACGGCGAGCGCCACGCAGAAACGCGGCGGGGAAGATCGACGGCTAGGGGTTCACGCCGCGATGAGCGCCGCGCCCCAATCTCGGCCCGGACGCCGCGACACAGCGCGCCATGGGGCCCACGTGTGCCACACCCCAGGCGGACCTGGCGGCGCCGCCCCCCCGCCCCAAGTGTCTGTGGTGATGCCCACGGCGGCCCCACCAGCGCCGGGGAGCTTGTGCGCCCGCGCGACAGCGCAGCGGGCAGAGGGCAGAGGGAATCGCGCCCGCCGCGCCGCCGCCTCACCCCCTGCACGCGGCCCCATCCCAGTGCCCCCCCCGCCGGCACTTGATGTCATCCGCCACGTCCCCCACGGTCACCCCCCCCGCCTCGACCGGCCGGCGGAGCGCCCATAGGCGCGCAAAGTCCCCCCCAAGCGTCCCACTCGCCGTGTACCGCCCGCGCGCGTGCTCAAAGCCGTGAAACGACACGACGGGCACGGCCCGCTCCTTGGCCTCCCGCCGCCACGGGCTGCGGTGGACGCCGCGGAGCATTGCCGAGCGCGCGCCCCCCACCGCCCCCGTCACGCACGCGTAGAGGCGCTGGGAGCCGCAGCGCGCGCACAAGTTGCGCGTCGCCGCTTCGCACGCTTCGACCGACGGGCGGAGGGCAGACACGAGGGCGCGGGAGAGAAACACGGTGCCGCCCTGGGGGATGGACGCGCAGCCTTTGCAAAAGGTGTCGGAGCACCGCTTGGGGGGGGGGGGGGGGGGGCCGTCCCCGCCGCCCCCGCCGCCGCCACCGCGCGCGGCCGCCGCCGCCGCGGCGGCCGCCCACAAGCCCCCGTGCGCACGCGCGCGCTCGTACTCGGGCTCGCTGGGGAGCGCGCACGGCTCCCCCCCAGAGGCCAAGTGCGTCGCGCGGAGGCGCATCGCGAGCGTGCCCGCGTCCCCATTGTCGACGCGCACGATTTCGCCCGACCCACCCCAGAGGGGCAACTTGTCGTTCCACGCGCCGAGCGCCGCCGCTGCCGCGTCCGTGTACACAAACGTGTCGTCGTCGACGAGCGCCAACCAGCGGATGGTCGGGTCGTCGCGCATCCCCCCGTCCCACGCCAACCGCAAGCGCACCAGGTGGGACCACGACTGCATGCGCTCGGGCCACTGCTCGCCCGGCGCGCCGGGCGCGGGCGGCGACGGGTGGCCCAGGACGACCGGCAGGCCGCCGGCCACCGCCCGGTCCGCGGCCGCCAACGCGGGCGTGGTGTAAAAGGTGAGGCGGTCCCGCGGGGCGCCGCGCGCCCAGGTGGCCGTCGCGGCGCCGACACGGGAGCGAAAGGTCGGCGGCCCCGCGAGCACCGCGTAAAAGACCGACCGGTGCTGGCCGGGGGGGGTGGGGAGGGCGAGCGTGGGCGCCCCGGGGACGGGGCGCGACGCCCCCGTCAGCGTCACGTGCGTGCGGCACGCCGCGTCAGCATTGATGGCCGAGGCCAGCTCGGCGAGCGCCCCGACCTCCGCCTCCGACACGCCCGCCACGCCCACGGCGACGAGCACATAGTCGACGCGCTGGCACAGCACGGAGCGGGAGGCCCCCCCAGACCCGCCGCCGCTGCCATAGAGCGCGCGCAAGGTGGCGGCGCCGCCCTGCCCCGCCGCGTCTGCCGCTGCCCCCCCCGTCACGCGGAGGCGCACCGCCACCACCCCGTCGCCCGCGTCGAGCGCGGCGCGCGGATAGGTGGCGGCGAGCAAAAAGCGGCCCGCGTCCACCTCCCGCACCTCGTACGGGGACGACTCGCCGGCCGACGCGCCGGCCGAGGCACCACCCGGCACGCGGCGCACGCCGCCGCCCGCCGCTGCCAGCACCGCTCGTGGGTACACAAACAGCCGCCGTGCCTTGCCGCTCCGCGTTCGCCACCGGGGCGTCGGCGCGGCGGCGAGCGCCAGTAACGCGCCGTCGTGGCGGGCGGCCCCCTCAAACACGTGCACACACGCGCCAATGCGGCGGGGGCGGGACACCCGCACGAGCGCATCGTCTCGCGAGTCGTTGGCGCCATAGGCGCGGAAAAAGGTGGAGCCGCCGCGACCGTCGCCGTCGTGGAGGTACACAAACACGTTGCCGCAGCGGGGAGGGGGAAGACGGAGGGGGGGGAGGCCCCGCACATCGCCGGGGGGGGCCTGGGGATCCGTCGGGGCGCCGGGGGGCGGCCGAGCGAAGGCCCGCGCGGCGCCGTCGACAAGGGCGCCGCCGCCCCGCCCGCCGCGACCCGCCGCCGCCACCGCCGCCGCCCGCTGGTTGCCGAAGGTCAGCTGGAGTGCTGTCAGCAGGAGGAGCGTCCCGCCCACGGCGGCCATGGCTGCTACCACCTCGGCCGGCCGCCAACGGCGGCCGGCCGAACAGACGCGGGAGCTGTCGTTGCCTCCGGCACCAACGGGTCCGAGTCCCCCCGACGAGGAGCGGAGGGTGGCGCCGAGGGAGAGCCCCCGCGAGCGGAAGCGCTTCGCAGTGGCCGCCAGGCGGGTGGAGAGGGAGGGAGTGATGGACGCTCCATTGTGCATGGAGGGCGGAAGGGAAGAGAAGGGAAGAGCAAGGAAGGAGGGGGAACGTGCAAGAGCAGTGAGGGGAGGAAGAGGCTATGGGAAGGTAGGAAGAAGATCAAGAAGGTAGGCCGAGTGGATAAGGCGGTCGTGCTACAGCTAGCGCCACAAAAGGGAGTAGCAGTAATGCCGATAGTCCAGCAGTGACCTAGAAGCAGCAGACGGTGACACACACCTAGTGCCACCCACAGAAAAGCGAAGCGTCCGCGGCACCGACGCTGGGCTCAACGGAATGAAAAGGGGAACGTCTCGGCGCCAGGGGCACGCCCCTTGGCTCCCAGACTGCCAGCAGCGCCAGGCGCAAAAGCGAAACGGGAGGGCGGGGTGTCGTCGCCGATGGGAAAATGGGCGGTGCAGCTGCGACGGGCTCCTCGCTCCGGAGGCGATGCGGCGGCGTGCGGTAGGGCGATTGCCGTCGTGCCCGGCCACGGCCGTGACCGGGGCCGTGCCGACACCTGCGGCCGCGGCCGCCGCTTCTGGTGACTCGCAGCGTCAACCGCCGGCCACACGACGACCAGAGCTGTGGGTCCGCACTCCGCCTCTTCCACGTTTCGGTCACTTGGACAACGAGTCTGCCACGCCCGCAACCCAGCGCGTAGTACTTGATGGGACTTATCGTATACCCAGTAAGTTCATGGGGGCGGCTGTCCTTGGCGAGTAGGACGGGCGTATCCGCCCCCATCCGGGAGGCGGATGCGTCCGCACTATTCACCAAACACGGCATGATGCCGTCCAGTGGCCAATGGGCATTGGCAAAGGGACTTGCGCGATGGGTGTTTGTCAAACTCTGGGAATCCGCTCTGACCTGTCTTGAAGCAGGGTGCACGCGGTTGGCCGGCCTTGGCCGAGAGCGCGTCTGAGCCAGGAGGGTACAGTACTGCGCGCGTCACAAGTCGTATTGCCAGCGAGGTTGACACCCTTTGATCCTGACGGCCGTCACGTGATCAGCGAACGCCGAGCGCTCCGCGTCCACGACGAGAGAGCGAAGAGCGCCGTCGTCGGCCCGTCCTCCGCATTGCGCCGCCACTGCCGCCGTGGTCCGCCGACCCCCGTCCCACCGCCGTGCTTTTGACTCGCCCCCCCCCCCTACCCAACCATGTCCAAGGGCAAGGTCGTCCTGGCCTACTCGGGCGGGCTCGACACATCCGTGATCCTCAAGTGGCTGCAGGATCAGGGCTACGAGGTCATTTGCTTCATCGCGGACGTTGGGCAGACCGACGACTTTGAGGCCGCCCGCGTCAAGGCGCTGTCGCTCGGCGCGACCAAGGTGTACGTGGAGAACCTGCGCAAGGAGTTTGTCACCGACTTTATCTTCCCAGCCGTCAAGGTCAACGCCATCTACGAGTCGCGCTATCTCCTCGGCACCTCCCTCGCGCGGCCGTGCATCGCGCGGCGGCAAATCCAGATTGCCATTGCCGAAGACGCGCAGTTTGTGTCGCACGGCGCGACGGGCAAGGGCAACGACCAGGTGCGGTTTGAGCTCACCTTCTACGCCCTTGCGCCGCACATCCAGGTGATTGCGCCGTGGCGGGATGACACCTTTATCGAGTCCTTCAAGGGCCGTTCCGACCTCCTCGCGTACGCCCGGGAAAAGGGCATTGCGATGCCGTCGGGCGACAAGCCCCCCTACTCGATGGATGACAACTTGATGCACATCAGCTACGAGAGCGGAGACCTGGAGGATCCTGCGTCGGCGCCGCGGGAGGTCATGTACACCAAGACGGACCCGCGCGAGTCGTGGCCCGACACCCCGGAGACGGTGCGCATCGAGTTCCGCGACGGGTCGCCCGTCAAGGCGTCGTCGGCGACGACCAAGGAGTCGCACTCGGACCCTCTCGACCTGTACCTCTTCCTCAACGAGGTGGCCAAGCGCCACGGCATTGGGCGGGTGGACATTGTCGAGAACCGCTTTGTCGGCATCAAGTCGCGGGGCGTCTACGAGACGCCGGGGGCGACTATCCTCCGATGCGCACACATTGACATTGAGGGGGTGGCGATGGACCGGGAGGTGATGCGCCTGCGTGACATGCTGTCGCCCAAGTTCTCGGAGCTCGTCTACAATGGGTTTTGGTTTGCGCCCGAGATGGACTTCCTCCTCGCGGCCGTCGACAAGAGCCAAGAGCTGATTGACGGGTGGGTGGACGTGGTTTGCTTCAAGAGCAACTGCATGGCCGTTGCGCGGCACTCGCCGACCTCCCTCTACTCGGCGGACCTGTCGTCCATGGAGAATGTGGACGGGTACCAGCCGTCGGACGCGGGCGGCTTTATTCGCATCAACGCGGTGCGGCTCAAGGCGCATCGCAAGATCCTTCTCGCCACTGACCGCGAGCGGCTCGCCAACGCGGGGCCGATTGGCACCACGTACGCGGCGGTGCTCGAGTCGGACCAGGTTGACGCCAAGGAGAAGAAGTGAGGGCACCCCGTGGTCGTGTTTGGGCCGCCCTAGGTTTTTGATGCGTTCTTTTGTGTGCGTGAGTGTGTGAATGTGTTTGCCTCTTGTGTGGGTGAGATTGAGACTGGTGCAGCTTGTTCTCTGAGTAGGACGGCTCTATGGGTCGGAACAGGGGGGGTAGACACGCTTCTGTTGTGGTCAAATAGGCCGGTTCGAGACCCCCGTAACGACCATATTGGACCGGCCCAGTACGCCACCCTTTCGTTTTTTTCGCATCCCGATGCTGGCCGTAGGACGCTCAAGGGGTCTACGCCCTCGAGGGCGCGCCGTGACTCAGCTCCATTGGCAGGGGGCACCCGGATATCCAACTCAGCCCTCGTTCGAATTCCTTTTCCACCACAAAAGTTCCACCCTTCCCAGACGAAAGGTCCGGCCACGGCTCGCCCCGCCGGTGCAGTGGCCCACCACTGCACGCACGAACCCCCGCAGAGGGGGCCCCTGGAAACGTAGGTCCGCAGCCGAGTTTCTCCGTCCACGCCCGTCTAGTGGAGGAAGGCACCTGCGCCACGCACTTGCAGCTCACACGGGGTGGCGGTGCGCGCGGTCGCCCCGCTGGGGCGCCCCAGCGCAACCGATCGTGTCACGCCGGGCCAGCCGACGGCCGTCGCCCGGCGCACGCGGCGAGCGGCGGGGTGGCTCGGATTCGACGGCCCGACGCCACCACCCCCACCTCCCCCACCACCACCACCACCACCACCGCTGTGCTCCTTGCCTGGTTGGCGGCGGCCGCGCTGGTGGCGCGGCTCTCCGTTTCACCCCCACGCGCACACGCGGGTGCGACGCACGCCCTCGTCCCCCCTCTCCTCCTCATTCTCTGTCGCCGGCCTGTACGCGCGCACGTTGACGGCTTTCGGCGGGCAGCCTGTGCCCGTTGGGTGCTCTCTGGACCGTCTGCTCTGCTCTTTTTGCCCGTCCTTTCCACGACGCGGCGTACTTCGAGTGCCTTTTTGTGGTATCCCCCCCTCCCCCACCCCACCCACGCCCCTTTTCGGGGCTGCGCGCCCCCCTATTTGCCCTCTCCCCTCGATCCCTCTGTGCTGCCCTCTGGGGGTGTGGCGGCACGCTGGCCGACCATGCGCCGTGCCACGTGATGCCGTTTCTGCCACACACTGTGGCCGCCGCCGCTGGCCGGGGCCGGTTGGGGGCAGCGGCGCAGGCGCCGGCCGAGGCGACGGCCGGTCGCTTCCGCTGGCGGGCGGCCCGCTGGCGGCGGCCTGTGGCGGCGGCAGCGGCGGTGGCGGCAGCGGTGGTTGCCGTGGTGGCAGCCGCCGTTGCCCCAGCCGCCGCGGCGGGCCGCAACCTGGACCTCCCCGATGGGGAGGTCATCATCGAGTCGGTCAACTTTGGCGACTCGGTTCTCCTGGTGCTTCGCGGCGGCGGTGCCGACGGGGACGCCCCCCCCACGCCACCAGCGGCGGGCAAGTGGCTGGTGGAAGCGTCGCTGCTGGCGCT
>ENA-ORXR01002482-ORXR01002482.1-marine-metagenome-genome-assembly--contig:-NODE-2482-length-17471-cov-12.120616_pt1 | contig 17471 bp, 9 predicted proteins | sample MGYA00237866_ERZ511479 | MGnify/ENA metagenome assembly ERZ511479 | reverse complement strand
GGGGGACGCGCCGTCGCTGTGGGCGGCGATTGACGAGGCGGCGGCGGCGGTGGCGGCCGACGCGGGGGGGGGGGGCGGCGGGGGGGGGGGGGGAGCCGCGGCCGGCATTGTCGCCAGTGCGCCATTGGCGGCCGTCGATGGTGGCGGCAGCGCCGGCGGCGGCGGCGGCGGCACGCGCGTCGGCACGGGGACGAGGCCCGGCACGACGAGCGGCGTCGACGGTGGCAGCTGTGTCACCCGCGGCGGCGTCGTCGTCACGGCCCCCGGCCCGCCGAGCGCGGCGGCGGCGGCGGCCGGCGGCACGGCGGCGGCGGCGTTGCCCGCCCCCGCCGGCGGACCGAGGTAGGCCACCTGCTGGTGGCCGAGCAGTTGCCCCCGGATGGCCGCCGCGAGGCGCCCGACGTGCGTCGGGCTGAGCAACAAGTCGGCGGCCAGGTGCGCGGCAAACAGCTCGGGCGAGTTGACGGCGCCCGCCGACAGGTCCCACTCAAACTCCTCGTCAATGTGCCGCACCTCCCCAGACGATTCGGTGAGGTCGAGGCGGAGGTGGATGTGGCGCAAGTTTTCCTCCTCGGCCGACCGGGGGTGGGGCGGTCGGCTGCGGTTGGGGACGGGGGGTGCCGCCAATGGTGACGACGACGACGACGGCGACGGCGACGGAGACGGCGATGGCGATGGCGACGGCGCGCTGCTGGCGGCGGCGAATGTGGCCGCAGTGCCAGCGCCCGCCGGATCTGCACCGCCGGGCGCGCCGGCAGCAGCGGCAGCCGGCGCGCCACCGCCCGCGGCAGCCTTGGCGCCCCCCCCCTCCTCCCCACTGGCCGCCGGCAGCGGCGGCGGCAGCGTCAGCACGCCCAACCGCAGCAAGCAGCTGCGGATTTGGCGTGCCAGCCGCGGCGCGGCCGTCGGCAGCGGCAGCCCATACGCCCCACACACCTGCACGGCGACCGTTTCCGGGCTCTCCACCGCCTCGTCGACGCGCCACTGGAGCACCGTGTCGAGGAGCACCGGCCGGCGGGCCGGGGCGGCACCCCCCCCGGCACCCCCCTCCCCCCCCCCTCCTCCCCCACGACCCGGGGGGGGCGGCGGCCCGAGCAGCCGCACGGGCACGGGCACCGACACGGCGCGCACGCTCGCCTCGTCGCCGACCCACCCCGCCTTGACGTACGCGTGGAAGGCGCGGTCGGCGGTCAAGTCGAGCTGGTGCACCGCCTCCCGGTTGGTCAACCCGAGGGGCGGCGGATCCGCGTCGACGGGCCGATACGCGGGCGCCGACGACCCCGGGAAGGCCGGGGGGGGCGCCACCCGCGGCCGCTTGCGCGCCCAAGAGCGGCCGGCGGCGACCATGCCGGCGGCGCGGGTGGCGGTGGACCGCGTCGCGGCGGCGGCGGTGGCGGCCGACGCTGCCGCCGCCGCGACGGCGGCGGCGGCGGCGGCGGCGGAGGAGGTGGCCGCCCTCCGCGCCGAAGTCGAGCGGCTGCGGGGGGGGAATGGGCGGCTCGGGCGCGCGGGGCAGCGGCTGTGTGCGCTCGTGGCGGGGGGGGCGTTGCCCGTGTGAGGCGGCCGCCGGCGCGCGCGCGGCCGGCGCGCCGCGCGGCGGCGCGGCAGCGGGGCCGCCCGTGGGGGGGCGCGGCGCCGGTCGGCGCGCCAGACCCGTCGGGCCGTCGACGCGCCCGGCGGGGGTCGGGGCGGGGGTGCGGCGTCGCCGCCGTCCAGGCGCACCCTTGATGGGGCCCGCGTGGTGTGTCCGCCGCGCGGTCACGTTGCGCGCACGCCGCGCGGGGTGAGTGCCCCCCCCCGGTGGGCATGGTTGGCATGGTCGGCATCGCCCAGTGGGCACCGCGGGGGTGCAGCTATCACGGGCGCGTTTAAAACAAGTGCATACAAGGGCAACCACACACACATACAAAGGCACGCAATTCTACCGGGGGGCCCGTCCGCCCTCCCCCCCCTGGCCGCCGCCGCTCTGGCGGCGGCGCCACCCGCGCTTGCGGGCGTGGCACTCCTCGCCCTCTTCCTCATCCCCGCCGCCCACTGGGTGGCCCACCCCCACCGCCGGTCGGTGGTGTTTGGCATCAAGCGCGTCGACGTGGCGGCGCCCGTCGCGCCGCACCTCACGCTGACGCACGTGTCGTTTGTCGGCTTTTTGCTCGCCGGCTTGTACGCGAGCTAAGCGGTGGTCGCGCGTTTGGAGGCGTTGTCGGGGCGCATGGCGGGACTGCTGCCGCACACGTTCGTGGTCGTGGCGTCTCCGATGCTCGACGTGCGGTGCTTAGGGCTATTGCGCTTCTTGCCGGTGCTTTCGCAGGCGGGCGCGACCGTGCCGTTTGGCACAACCAGCGCCGAGCTCATGCTCCAAGACACGGCCCCGGGGGGGCTCCCGACGCTCCGCGCCATGACGACGGACCGGCCCAGGCGGGGCTGCGGCTGTGCCGGCGGTGGCGGCGGTGGCGGCGGTGGCGGCGGCGGCCACAGCAGCGGCGTCGGCGGCAGCGGCGGCGGCGGCTGCAGCGCCCGCCGGGAGGGGGGCGTGGGGAGTTACACGGACCTGCCGTTCCCCTCGGCGCTGCGCTCGTTCCACCGCCGGGCGCTCTTTTCCAACTTTTCCAACGTCGCGATTGTCGCGTTTGGGACGGCCTTTTTCGAAACGACGCAGTGCCGGCTCTCCCCGCTCGGCAGCTACGCGCTGCCCCCGTCCGAGATTATTATCCACACGTACAAGGACGCGTACGGTGGGCGCCCGTGGTTTCCTGTTGCCTACCCGCCGGGCGTGGCGGGCGGCGCGGGGGGAGTGGGGGGGGGGGCACCCCCGCCGCGGCTGCCGCCGCGGAGCCCGCCTCGGTACAAGCGCTAACGCTGGAGCACGGTCGCGCCGAGGCGCTCGACAGGCGGGGGAGCAACGGAACCATGGGCGGCGCTGGGACAGAGGTGGCCACCGCCGGCGGTTCTGCCGGCGGCGGCCGCGGCGGCGGCGGCGACGCACCTCCCCCCCCCCTTTGATGTTGCAGCGGACGTGTGGCCTGAGGCAAGGCACGGAGAGCGGGAGGGCGCGGACTGCTACCGGTAGCAGAGCGTAAGCCCCCAGCTGCCTTGACGGGATCATTGCACAACAGGGGCACGCCGCGCGGGGGGAGAGGGGAAGAATGAGAGGAAGAACGTATCTTTGTTCAGTACACTGTGGCCGTGTCCGCTGCATCAAACATGACAACAACCAGACCTGCACATCACTCAAAGTCGGACACTGGGGAAAAATAGACAGAAGACGAACCACTGACCAAAGACGCCTCTACGACGGCCTCTGATGTAGCTGCGGTACGCACGACAGCTGCCGTGGCCACGGCTGTGGCCGCATCTGCCTCAGCGGCGCAGAATGCGGCAAAAGCACGGTCGTCTGTAGCGGCCGCGGCGCGGACGTCGATCTGCGTAGTGGTGGTCCTCAGAGTCGCCGCTGCCGCTGCCGCCTCTGCTCGCACACCGACAAGCCGAGTCAAGGACGCTCGAGCTACGGCCTGCTCGACTTTCAAGGATGCCATCTCCGCCCTGGAAGCCCTCGACCGCGGACGAACAGACAAAGCCCCGTTCTGCTCGGATCTGGCGGGCGTTCCACCGTGCCTTCGACGCCGCTTCTGGGCGATCGCTTCCGCTATGGCGGCCGCCCCGTCGGCGCTGTGCTTTACGCCAACAGCCCGCCGTGGCAACATGTGCATGCGATCAGGAATGTCTGAGACCTCCCCCTCATCCAGACAATTCGACAGGAAGAGTCGCCGTCCTCGGCCATCAGGCCGGTGATCGCCGCCGTGCGCAGCGATGGAGCGTCGCGACGCGGAGGGGCTTTCCGACTCAAAACATCCAGGAACACGTGGAGGGCGACCGGTGCTGCAGCGACCACCACCGGAGACATCGAAGATTGCATTGAGAGGCATGGGTACGGCAGAGGGTGGCTGTGGAATCGACGAGGAAGACGGTGGCGGCCGTCGCCGACCAACACGTGGCTTGGCCGTACCTTGCTCCGCGAGGCAGATCCGCAAAGCAGATGCACAGGCGTGCAGCACGGCCAAGCCAATGTGTGGCAGGCAGACAGATGACGACACAGCACCGGTGCTCAGGGACATCCACGAGGCGTGTCGCCCAACCAGAGGTGACACATTGGAAACGTTTTATTGCTGCCTTGTCGGCGTTGCATTGGACGCTTTGATCCGTTGGCCTCGAGAGAAGCCGCTTGCGCCTCGGTTGCGAGAGCAGCGAGGCACAGCCATGCACGCTCTGATCTCGCCACAGCCCCAAAGGACGGCCTGTGCACCGTCTCTGTGCCACGACACTGTCTGCTCCCATCGCTCCTGAGACACCGGTTCTGTGGAAGACAGCGTGAGGCACTACGTCCCTGCTTGCAGCTGCATCATGGATACAGCATCTTCCCGCGTTGCGTCTTCCCCCCCACCCATTCCTGCTGTCGGCTCTACTGCTGATGAGCGAGCGAAGGCGAGTCCCTCGCCACGCCATCGAGCGGCGACGCCGCAACTTCTAGCTTCGCCTCCCGTCACGAAGAACGCCACGCCTCGTGAGGTGACCATTAAGCTAGAGCACCTCGCCGCCGACACCCGCCATCGCGGACGCGTCGCCGTTGCAATGCACCGTCATTTCAACCCGCCTGCTGCAACGCCTCTGCCGGGTGTTGGTGAGAGACCAAATGCTGGCGCAGTGGGGCGTGCAACGCCTGACAAAGACGACGACAGCACTGCCAACAACCGAGCGCCGGTCGTCAGAGGTGTCATTGCTGAGGCAGCCGCGACCAAGGTGCGCGGCGGGGACGACGGAGGGAGCGGTTTAAGTGCCGGCGTGGCGGGTGACGGCGCAGGGAGTCGCCGAGGGACGATGGGTGCCGTCGCAGACGGTGGCGGCATTGGGGGAGGAGGTGCCCGCGCTCACCCGCCACCACTTCCTGCATCTGGTCAACGCCTGGAGGTGCCTCTTGCGATTCCCGGATTTCGCTTTTTTGAGCCGGCGCAGGTGGCCGAGGTCGTCGCCCAGACGGCCTGTGTTGGCATGGCACCACACCGACAAGTAACTCTAACCCGAGCCATTTTCCTGGCAGCTGACCAGGAGGATATCACGGGGCAGCTCGTCCTCGACTCGCGAGCCGAAGACGTCATGAAAGCATTGTTGTCAACTTCTCGCCGGACGTGGAGAGGAACCATTCCTTTTGGGACCCGTGTGCGAGTCCTCCGCTTTCTCCGCGCTATGCGGTGATGAAGTTTGGGCGGGGGGGTGGGATGTCGCGGGTGTCGTGGCGCTCGTACAGCAGTGGTTAAATGTTGAAAACGGGAGGCGGACAAGGGCGGATGTGCCTCGTGCCGGTTGTCGTTCTGTGAACCTTTCAGGACAGCAACGTGGGGTGATGACGTATCCCCGTCAGACGGGACGCTACGCGGCCGCCGCAGGTTGCTATTTTCTACCGTCACACAGTGGTACCGACTGCCCGCGGCGATGGTGGCGGTGGATGCCAACAACTATGGTCATGATGAGATCCCTATCCGACAATGCGTCGTGCGGCACCAGTCGCGCCATCGCGACTACAACAATGCCAGCGCCTTTTTTTGGTACATGGGGGATTGGTGGAAAGTGTGGCACGGAGAGGGGCACGGAGCCGGGCAGGGCGGCCTGGAGCGCGAACCGCAGTGGCCGTGCCGAGGGCAGGGGGAGCAGCGAGACGCCCGAGCCCGCTACCAACCTCCTGCAGCCTCCGGCCGCCGCGTCGCCGGCTTGTTCCCGGTAGCCTCCGTGTCTGTGGAGACGGCGGCGGCCCTGCTGTTCGCCGCCGCCGCCACCGCCGGAGTGCGCGTCGTGTCGGCCTACACGGTGCCCGTAATATCTCTTCCCTTTCGGCTTTAGCGGCACTACTGCCGGCGCCGGGGGGAAGCCGACGATGGGGGCGCCCGCTGGTTTCTTCAGCACATTTGGCGCCCTCACGTCGTCCATAGAGGGCGGCACGCGGCTTTCGGACGCGGACGCGGCCGCGTGGGCGGCGGAGTTCACCGAGCCCGACCAGAGGGCGGGCATGTTAGGCACCGACGTCGCGAGCATGGCGCTCATCGTCGAGCGGCTCGCAGAGTACACGACGTCGGGGCTGTCCGACACGCGCCTCAAGCACGCTTTTCCGGCGCTGGACCTCGACACGAGGGGGGCTGCGCCAACACCTGTCCCACTGCCCTTTCCGCCGGCAACGCGCGGTCGGCGACGGAAGTGGCAGCCCCCGTCGCCGCGGTCGTGGCGCGCCGCTACGTTAGCGCCTCTGCGTGCTCTGAGTGCGCACCGACGGTAGTGTTCGCGGCGCCAGAGAGCGTCCCGAGCCCTGAGAGGACTGCAGCGACGGTGGCGGTGGGACTTGGGGGTGTGTTCGTCGCTTTTGTGACGTGCCGCGGTGGTGTCTGGCAGCGATAAGCGTCTGTTTATAAGGGCTGCACGTCTGCCGTCCACTCTCCGTGTCACTTCAAGCCATCCACCGCGCCCTCCACAGCGTCCTGCCTCGCCCCGTCTTCGATTACATCGTTTCCCTCATGCTCACTCTCCACCGTCTCCTCCTTGTCACTGTCTTCCCCTTCGCTCCCCTCCACCTTGTCCAGCTCCTGCGAAGGACCGTCGGCCGAAAGGTTGCCCGTGTCGGCAGAGTCGGACAGGAGGCATGCGTGGCGGCTGCACCACGCCGCGTAGCGGGCCTGCACAAACGCGCAATGGCCGCGTTGCAGGCAAAGGAAGTGAAAGACCCTGGGGCAAGTCGAAACTTGGCAGCCGATTGTAGCCCCGACGACACGGCAAGCACTGCATCGGAGGTGCCTACCGCGTCGGTAGGCCTGCACGACATTTCGCAGGGTGCCTCTTGTCTCGTCATAAAACACCTCCGGAGCCCATAACGCGCAAATGCGATGCACGTAAACAGGGCGAGTGGGTCTGCTTCCCAGGGAGACGGCGTACGGCCCCATCAGGGGAGAAGGAAGGATGCCGCCCGTACGCGTATCCAGAGGACACAAACCGCACATGTCGGCCGCACGACGCCACGGGCGAGCCATGGCTCGCGTGGATCGCGGTGGAGGTGGCCCGCTTCGGCGAACGGGGCAAGGAACAGGCGAGACAGGGTGATGACTGCTGAACGTTGTATGAGAGCATCCAGTATGAACAGGCTCGACCTGCACGCCGCAAAGTACCACACATCACGATTCTGTGCGGATTGCAGGACGCGCAAGGAGAACGGATACCGCTGTTGCATCGCGGCTGTGGCATACCAGGATCACTGAAGTACACCGGCTGCCGTTGCTGCTGCCGTACGCGGTCGATGCGGCAACTTCTTTAGGGGGGGGCAAGGCATAGGGTCACGACGGCAGTACGCAGTCGAGAAATACGCGCCCGTTCGCGACAGCCACGGTGCCTTTGGTGGGCCACGTTTCTTGGCCGACTTCTCACCTCTTCAGGCAGCCAATGATTGCGCTGTTCTATTTGTTCCCGAGCGATCTTGCAGTGGTAACGGCCGAACATTCCCTGTCCGTCGTGCGGGTTTGCACGCTGATTTCGACACCCACCTCGGGTTTCCCCGTTCCTGCACGTCTCACTAAGCGGGGGGCGACCCTGAAGGCGGTGCGGGAGGGGTGCTATTACGAATTTCGACGTCAAGTTAATCGCGTGCGTGCACGTTTGCCCCCCCATTTCAGAGAGGCCCTCTGAACCGCGGTACAGGTCCACCACGGATCGCCGTGAGGGTGCCCCCACTCGGCCAACGGCCGAAAGTACTGCAATTCGGTCTCGATCGGCGCTCTTTGAACTCAGGACAGGCTCGAGGCCCGTGAAAGCGTCAGCGAGACATGTCTTTTCTGGCCTCTGTGGGGGGGGGTGTGACAACAGCATCGGGTTTGGGCAAACGTCGACGACAACTAACGTTGCAAAATATAGAAAAGCACCATAGTAGCCTAACCGCGCGCGCTTGAGTGACTGTGCCGCTGTCCGCTCTCGGCTGTTGCGGCTGTGGTGGCCCAAAGTCCACATCCCGTCGGGCGGCAGCGCGGCCTCGTCAGCATGCGTGCCGACCGCCCGCCGCGGCGCACCGTCGCTTCCCCTCCCCGCCATGGCGGCGGGTAGCACCGCCGCGCTGGTGCACCTCGGCGCGGGGCTGGCCGCCGCCGGCCGCCCCCGCGCCGCGGCGCTCGCGTACGAGGCGGCGGCGCTCGGGGACGGGGAGCCCCTCGCGCGGGCGGCGGCGCGCAATGACGCGGCCAAGGGGCTCCTCCACTCCCTCACCGCCGCGCCGTCGGCGGCGCCTGCGGGGGGCTCGGCGTCGGGTGCGCCCGCCGTCGGCGGCGGCGGCGGCGGCGGCGGTGGTGCGTCGTCGTCTCGGCCGGCCGCCGTCACCGCCGCCGCCGCCGCCGCCGCCGGCGTGATGCCGACGCTCTCGCGGGCGCGGCACAACACGGAGCAAGCGTGCCTGCTGCTCCGGGATGTGGCAGGGGGACTCGGCTTGACCCTTGAAGCGCTCGCGTTGACCGAAGAGGTGTACACGCGCACGGGCGACGCGCGCGGGGTGCTCCGCATCCTCGCCCGCGCCCACCGCGTGTTGCGCGACGCGGACCCGCCGTCAACGTTGGCGGCGGCTACCGCGGGCGGTGGTGGCGGCGGTGGCGACAGGGATGTGGACCGGTGGGCGTGGTGGTTGTACCTCCGCGGCCGGGCGGTGACGGTGCAGGCGCGCTCCGCGCCGGCGGCGGCCATGACGGTGGCGGCCGAGTCGGCCGCCGAGTGCAAGCGGCGTGGCGATGACCGCGCCGCGTGTGGCTTCCTGCTGGGCCTGTGTCAGCTGCGCCTTGCGCAGACGGCGTCGGCCGTCGACCTGGTTGCGGTGGCGGCTGACTTGGCGGCGGTGGGGGCCATTTTGGATGGCGCCCGGGGGGGCGCCCCCGCGGTGGTGCCGCCTGCCGGCGCGCCGGTGACAGCCGACGAGGGGGATGGCTCGCCGCCGACCAAGCGGCTGCGCCCGGCGGCTGCGGTGGACGATGCGGAAGCGGTCGTGATGCGGGTGGCGATGCTCGCCTTGCGTGCGGTCGTCGACCTGCGGCGGGGCGCCTTCCCCGCGGTCGTGGCCGCGGCGGCCGCCCACAGTGCCGCCTTTAACGCCTGTATGGCGGCCGTCAAGCCAAAGCGGGTGGCGGCCGGCGGTGCGGTACCGCCACGCTCGCGGTGGGCGTGGCTTTCCCTGCGCCCGCTACGGGCGCTGCTGACGCACTTTTCTGCGACCGCCTTGAGTGGTAGTGACCCACGGGGCGCGGCCGTCCGTTCAGTGGCGGCGCTCAAGGCGGTGGGCATGCCCGCCCCACCCCCCGCCGACGAGCCGACGGCGCTCAAGTCGGCGCTGGCGGCCAAGTCGCTGGGCGTGTTTGACGAGGACTGCCAGCTGGCGCTGGCGGTGGCCCTCCTGGAAGGCGCTGCGCGCTGCGAGCTGACGCGGTGTGGGTTTTCCGCCGCGGCGCCGTTTGTGCGAGCCGCCGGGGCGCTCGCGGCGTGCCTCTCCGACGGTTCCGCCAAAGCCGCGTGCGGCGCCGCGGCGACCCTGCTGCACGGGCAGTATCTGGCGCTGCTTGGCAACTCGCAGGCAGCGTCGGATGCGCTCGAGCGGCTGGAGGAGGTGGCGCAGGGCTCGGCAGCGGCGGGCGTGCTGCTCGACACGCAGCGCATGGCGGCAGCGCACGGGTCGGCTTTGACGGGGCGGCCGGTGGCCAGTTTTTTACACGCTGACGGCGGCGCGGCAGCCGCTGCGGCCGCTGGGTCGGCGGGCGAGAACGTGCAGGTGGAGGCGGCGGTCGCCTTTGCTCAATCCCTGCTGTGCGCCCAAAAAGACGATGTGCGGGGGGCGGCCGGCTTGTTGCACACGGCCCTGCAGCAGACGGGCTGCGCCGACGGCGTGCGAGGCATGGCGACCAACCGCGGCGGGGTGGTGAACCGCGCGCTGGCCGCCACCATCCTCAGTGTCCGCGTTGGGCTGCTGTCCGTATCGGGGGCGGCTGCGGCTGCGCCCGCTCTTGGCACCACGTCTGTGGTGCTGACGGCGGCTGACGAGGCGGCCGGCGTGGAGGTGGCCGAGCAGTGGGCAAAGGACGTCAGCGATGTCACGACGCGCATCCGCATCGTCAAGAACACAAAGCGCACCAGTCAGCGGGAGCTGGACGTGGACGGGGCTCGGACGGCCAAGGCCTTGGTCGGTGCGCTCCAATCCGACTTGTCCAAGCGTCAGCTCCAGGCTCCCCAGTGGTGATTTGCTCGCCCCCTGCCAGTGCGGCGTGGTCCAACCACGCCCGTGTACATAAAGCGCGCCGTTGCTGCAACAAGAGTTTACAAATGCAACAAACAACCTTCGCTTCAAATCAAGACAACGAGGACGAAGACTTTTGATCCAGAGGCATACATGCGACACACATACGACATCGCTTTCACAAACATTACGGGTCGGCGTCCCCCTTCGTCACGCGCTCTCCTCGTCCGCGGTCCCGACGGCTCGAGTGAGACGGGCGGTCCGATCCGTACCGATGCCGGGACCTCCCATCCCGGTCCCCGCGATCACGGTCGCGGTCACGGCTGCGATCCGAATCGCGGCGCCCGTCTCGCCGAGGGGAACGCGGGGAGGCGCCACGCATCGACGGGGAGGAAGGTTTGTTTGACATGGACGGCGTGTCACGCTGGGAGCCGGACGGGGATGCGCGACCGTCCCGTGTCGGGGAGCCACCAGTTGCAGCGGATGCGTCGCCAGACCGGTCCTTAGACACCGACGCGTCGCCGTGGGCAGAGCCGCTCTCCCGGTCCCCGCTTGGCCGTTTCTTAGCCACAGGCGCGTCGCGCCATTTGCCGCTGGTCTCTCCGTCATTGCTGCGGACCCGCTTGTGGCCCCGCTCGCTGCCACCATCGCCACTCGTCAATGGGGGCAGCGGCGCCTTGGGCGCCGGGGGAGCCATCGTTGTTCTGGAGCTGGGACTTGGCCTCGGCCGAGAGCTCCCGCCACTGCTGCTGTCCTTGCCATCGTCGGCCCTGACTGGCGCAGACGTCTTGGCCGCGTCACCGTCCGCAGCATCTTTGGAGTCGCCGGCGGCTCGGCCCGCAAAGCCCAGACCACCGCCCTTCGCCCCTGTGCCCTTGCTCTTGCCACCCGACGGCGCTTCCCACCACGGCGGTGGCGTCGCACGCTTGATCGGCGTCGCCGGCGTCGCGGACGACGCAGGCAGGCTGGCGCCCAGCAGCAGGGAGGGCGTCTTGATGGCAGGTGCGTTCTTGGATGAACCGGGGGACCGCACTGGGCGGAGCGTCGACGTCATGCTCTTGCGCGCTGGGGGAAGCGGTGGCAGCGGGGGAGCCAAAGACCGAGCCGCGCTCCCGGCGTTGGTGCCTTCCGGGCGTATCTCCGTCAACCGCCCATCCGTCGGCGAGGAGGTGCTCGGCTCGTCAGGCACGGTACCATCTACTGCCGCGCCAGCGGACTTGGACACGGCAGGACCGTCGGCCTTAGTGGACTCAGCAACAGCCTTGGCTGATATACCGTCAGGTGCATCTGTCTGATCATCGGGTACACCAACCTTGGAAGCCTCGGGTGTAGCCAGCGCGCCGGCCCCCGGCGCCGGGTCGGCAGACGACCTGGCCTTGGACAACAGGGACTCCTTCGGTGCGTGACCGCCGGTCTTGACCGCACCCTTGGCGCCAGGCGTGCCGCCCACAGTCACACCAAGGGCCGTATCTGTACTGCTCTTAGCCTTCGGAGAAGACGAGTTCTTCGCGACCGGGACAGCGGATGCGACCTCGTCAGCACCCGACGGCGGCGAGGCGGACGACTTCTCCAAACGCCCATTGGCCTTCGGGGCCACATCAGCGGGCCCAGCGCGAGGAGAAGGTGTCCGCACAGCTTCCTGCAATGGCGACCGCGGTGGGCTGCGCCTCTTGGTAGGTGGCCTGTCCGCGAGAGACCCAGTGGCCAGGGGTGAGGCGTGCAGTTCAGGAGCCGCCTTTGAAGCCGACTCAGACGGCGCATGACACGTAACTTTGTCTGGCGAGCCGACTTCACTCCCATCGGACTTGGGTGGCGAGATGGGTCCACGGAGTACCGTCTTGCCAATAGACGCCGTCTGCACCGCCGACGTCGCCTCCTTGTCCGTTAACGCAGCTCCCTTCTCTGGTGACATTACCATCTCACCAGCTTCACGGGCCGGAGAAGAGGACGAGCGACTCATCTTTGAAAGTGGCATCACCCCAGCTGCGTGACTTGGTGGAGATGACGACCGCTTCAGCGAGGAAGGAGTCGCGGCCGCCGGTGATGATGCCTTGCGCTTGGGCGGAGACGTCGACGTGCGCTTCGGGGTAGCAGCTGTGGCGTCTTTGAGCTTGGCAGCACGCGGCGAACGCACCGACGACTCCATCGCCGGGGGGCCAGTCGCATCGGCAGTTGGAGAGGTGGCGGGCGACGTTGCCTTGGCGGGCCGCACAGCAGGGCCTTCAGCGGACGCCGGCGACGACGGGGACCGCTCAACGTCCATATCATCTGCTTCAGCAGCTCCCGCACCGTCAGCCGAAGCGTCATGGGTTTCCGAGTCGTCCATGTCGGCCGACCCAAGTGCGGACTTCTCAGCAGAGGAAGGAGCGGCTTGGTCCTTCCTGTGCGCCTCGTCTGTTGGCCGCATGGCTGGTGACTGCGGCGGGCTCACCGGTCGCCGGCGCCGGCGAGGGGATTCGGGCGCCGACGGCGGAGCCTCCGCAAGCGACATCTCCGTGGACTGTTTGAATGCAGCGCCGGGGGTATCGTCGAGGCGGTCGTCGTTGCCGCTAGGCTGCTTGTCCGTAGGCTGGGTGGGGGACCGGCTCTTCCGCCGAGGATGAGCGGGCTTGCTGGGCAGTGCCGCCTTGGCACGCGACCCGTCTGCTGCAGTCGGACCACCCATCATCCGCTTCGGAGGCACCGCTACAGCTACTGACGGGGGCTCAACGCCCTTGCCCTTGGCACGTCCTGATGGCTCTGCAAGCACCGTCTGCCCAGATGATACCTTGGCCGGGACACCACCTGGGCGAAACGGCTCGACACTTATCCCTCTGTCCAGAGAATCCTTGCTGGAAGGAGCGACACCCGAAGCCTGTCGAGGCGAGGCCGCGCCGCTTCGCGGCGACACGTCTCGGGAGTGGCCGGGAGAGATTGGCTTGACACCCGTACCCCCAGACAGACGTCCAACGCCAAATGCCTTCTCCATCACGGGCGGGCTCCGCCCAGACCCGTTCGGATCCATGCGAAGAGCAGCGGGTTCAACCGGGGGAACACGCCGCTCTGGCAGGTGCCCCTGCTGCTTGTTGTGCCGCTGCCGCTGCCGCTCCATGAGCGGCGTGTCCTCCTCATCCTCATCATCCGAGTCCGCCGCCTGTGCGTGCTCCGTGGTCGTCTTCGGCGGCGAAATAGGGCCCCGCGTAGGTGAGCGACCTCCACGGCGGCTACTCGTCCCAAACAGCAAAAGAGCACTCAGACCGCTCCGCTGGGAGGATGTCATGGAATCATCCGCGGCTCCCGACGAGGTGCGACGGGCACGCTCCGGTGCATCCTCCCGAGCGGCGGCGTCTGCCGCAGACAGTTCAGCTGGCCTCGACGCATTCCGCCCGCTATGCTTGACCCGGTACGAAGGAGGCGCGTCCACGTTTCGCACCTTATCGTCAGCACCGGCCACCTCGCCGGACGGCTTGGTTAGCCGTGTCGCATTCGAGACACGACCGGCAGCGGCAGTGCCAGGAGCGACGATGTCAGCATCTGCGACGGGGGAACGCCGGCCAGGCGCAGCGGGCAGCGACTGCAGGCGCGACAGCGAACGGGCAGTCGGGTCCGACGGCACGACGTCCGCGCAACGCCCACGTAATGCCGAGGCCGCCACCGGTCGCTGCCCAAGCGAAGACTTGGAGGAGGACGAGTGCGACTCACCCACCTCTGCTGGCCGAACAGGCTCGCGAGCGCGACCGCCGTCCGAGCGACCGCGCTTGGAGCCCCCATCCCGCCCGCCATCGCGCCGCCGCTGGTCCCGCGCCGCCTCCTTCTCCTCCCAGCTCCGCTCGCGTGCGCCGTGACCGACGCGCTCAGGGGCATCCCGCCCCTCTGAAGGCTGCTCCCGACGACGTTGCCGAACGCGGTTGCGGTCATCCACCCTCTGCTTCCCTTCAGGCCTGACAGCAGGTGACGCCCGCTCGTCCGCCATGGGCGGTTCCGTTTCGCCGTGGTTTGGTCGCCGAGCTTGGCTCGGTGGCGGCGGCACCGTCCGGTCACGCAGGTCCGACCGGGAGCCCCGCCTGGAGCCGGCCAGGCTCGGAAGCCGCTCTTGAATATCAGCATTGGCATCGACCATCGACTCTGGCCGCCGCCGTGCGTCAGGTGCCCGCGCCCCCCGGCCGTCAACATCGGAGCCACGGAAAGACTTCGCGGCAACCGACGCGTCCGGCCGAGAAGGCTCTTGCCGCTCCGGTCGCCGGTATTCCCGACCCATCGGCGACAGCAACGCCTGCATTCCGTGCGGTGGCGGAACCTCTCGACGCTGCATCGGCCCAGGTGGAGGCCCCTGGTCGTTCTGAGGCCCAGTGGACCCTGGAGCAAACGAAGGGAGACGGTTAGCAGCCACCGGAGCAATATCCGAATCCTCGCCGACTGCCGACACTGGTCCGCGCTGTTGCACGTTGGCCGACGCCGACCCGCGATCACCCGCGGCGTGAAGGGAGCCGCTACGGGACAGGTCTTGGCGACCCACGGTGCGCAGAGCAGGAGCCTGGTGCTCGGCATCGCGGTCGCTGTCGTCACCCTGGTCGGCCCCGCCAGCGGTCGCTGGCCCGTCCGACCGGCCCGCAAGGGCCTGGACGGGGGCTAGGTTGGCCTGTGTTGACGTTGCCTGCGACTGCATCAGCGCACCAAAGCCGGCGGCCGGGGCAGGCACACCACCCACGGCAGCCCCAGGCACAGGACCACCGCCTGGGCCAAATGCAACCGCCGTGCGCGCGGCCATCATGGCCGACATTGCCAACGGTCCGTCCGCAGGCGGGTCGGGCAACGCCGGCGGGGGACCGCCAGTTTCCATGTAGTTCCGGATGAGGTCCAGTCGCGTGCTGATCGCCGTGTCACCCGGCGACAAGTCCAACGCGCGGCCATACGCGTCCAGTGCATCGTTGGGCTGGTGGCATGTTTCGTACAAACGACCCAGCGCCAGCCATACGTCTCCAACGTTCGGGGTGATGCGTATGGCGCGCGTGTAGGCGTCAAGCGCATCCTTGTGTTGCCCCATCTGGAAGTAGAGCACGCCAATCGAGCACCAGTACACATGGTTGCGGCTGTCGCTGAAGACGGCCTTTTGATAGGCCTCGTGCGCCTCCCGGTACTCGCGTCGGGTCATGCGGACGCGGCCGAGGAGATACCACACCTGACCGTCGTTGCCATCCACCTCCACCGACCGGTCTAGCAGCTCCAACGCCTCCGCCGCGTCCCCAGCAAGATGCCGCAACCAGGCTAGCTGATTGAGAGACTTCGCGTGCGAAGGGTTGGCCTCTAGCGCCCGGCGGAAAGTAGCTTCTGCCGTCGGCTTGTCGCCCGTCAGGTCGTGCACCAGCCCAATTTGGTAAAGCGCATCGGCGCTGCTCAGCGGCGGTGGCGGTGATGCAGCCGCAACGACCCGATCAAAGTACTCGAGCGCACTCTTGTAGTCACCCTGCTCCTTAAAGATGATGCCCATGCAGAAACACACCTCGTCGGCGCGCTCAAAGTCTGGGGCAATGTCAAGCACAGACTTGAAGGCCTCCAATGCGTGGTTGAGCCAACCGTATCGGTCGTACAAGAGGCCTATCCAAAACAAACAGCAAAGAGTAGGGGGGGAAAACCAAAACAATGTGCGCAGGAACCACACAACACATGTCAGTGCTGAAACAGACGACACCCTGTCAAACACGAGCGTGTAGCAGCGTCCAAGCAAAAGACACACCATCACCACGAAACAAAAGCACGAGATGCAACGAAAAGAGCTCACTACCACGCGCAACGTACCAATGCCATACCACAGAGTCGGGTCCTTCGGGTTTGGCAAGAAGGACAGCGCGTTCTGGTACGCCAAATAGGCCGGCTGCAGCTGGTCAGTCATCACGTAGCAGTGGGCCAGTACCGCCCACGCCTCCCCACACGCGTGCTGCACGGCGAGGGACCGCTGTAGCAGGTTCTCCGCCAAATTGTACTGCTCCTGCTTGGCCAACACCGTCGCGGCTTGGGTCAGCGCCGTGGCGTTGACTGGGTTGTGTTGCAACACCGCCTGGAAGGCTTCGAGCGCCCCGTCTGCGTCGCCAAAGGTCGACCGCATGCCGCCGATGCGCAGCCAGAGGCGCTCCTTGGCCTGGGAGAGGCGCGTCTCGGCGGCCGCCACTTCGGGAGACATCTTGGCAGACGCCGCCGCCGCCTGCTGCGCGTGCAGATTGGCTTCCCGAACCGCCGCCGCGTGTTGCACTTGCTGCATCTGCTGCGCCTGCTGCTGCTGCTGTAGTTGTTGAGCGTGCGCATGCAGCATTTGCTGTTGTTCCGCATAGGCCGCCTCGTGTAGCTGCACCGCGTGCTGCTGCTGGGCGACCGCGTGCGCCTGCGCCTGTTGCACTTGCACCGACTGCTGCACCGCGTGCTGCGCCTGCACATGCGCCAGCTGCCGTGATTGTTGCGCCGCCACAGCTGCTTGCGCGTGTTGAGCTTGGTGCTGCGCCGCTTGCAGCTGTTGCGCGGCCTGCGCGGCTTGCGACGGGTGAGCCGCGAGACCGAGCGAGCCACGCTGGGCTTGTGCCGCCTGCTGGGACTGTGCTTGAGCCTGCTGCGATTGCTGGTGCATCTGCTGCTGGTGGAGAAGCTGCATGCGCTGTGCTTGCGCCTGCGCCTGCGCCTGCTGCTGCAGTTGCTGTTGCTGCTGTTGCTGCTGCACCTGTGCCTGCGCCGCCTGCTGCCGAGCGAGCAGCTGCTGCTGCTGCTGCACGTGTCCATGCTGCTGCATCTGCCGCTGTTGCAACGTTGCATACTGCACGCTCGGCATGTCCGGCATGCCGTGGTGCAACGCCGCCGGTCGCGCCGCCGCGGACGATCCCGCACCTTGCGCCAGAGGCCGTAGGGGTGGCCGCACGCCCCCCGGAGGAACACCAAAATGCGGCGCTTGCGCCATGACCGGTGCGGGCCGGTCACCCGCCCCACACCGGGTTCCCGGCCGTCACCACGCACTTCCGCCTAGGCAGCGAGGAAGAACAAAAGCAGAAACACGGCAGTCAGCACAGCGAGGGGAACCCAACACACCGCACGACGTCACCGCGGCCGTCCGCAAGGAGCCGACACGACCCAGCCAGCGCTCCAGTCACCACCAACGTCGGAACACTGTCACCGCTGTGCAGAACGAGTCGGCCGCGTCGCGCTGGCCCACCCACCGTCAGCACCC
>ENA-ORXR01002481-ORXR01002481.1-marine-metagenome-genome-assembly--contig:-NODE-2481-length-17473-cov-3.664406_pt1 | contig 17473 bp, 16 predicted proteins | sample MGYA00237866_ERZ511479 | MGnify/ENA metagenome assembly ERZ511479 | reverse complement strand
CGACTTCGGTTCTGACGTCGCTGGTGTGAAGGTCACCGCCACTCCCACCACGGGTACTGATGGTTCCGCTGGTTGGTTGATCAACGGTGTGAAGACCTGGTGCACCTTTGGCGCCAGGGCTGACGTGCTGATGGTGCTGGCCCGTACCGACCCCGACCGCAGCAAGGGCCACCGCGGACTGTCGATCTTCATCGTGCCGAAGGAACGCGGCGACGGCCACGGCTTCTCGCTCTCGCAGGAGGGCAAAGCCGAGGGACTCACCGGGAAGATGGATGCCTCACCGATCGACACGATCGGTTATCGAGGCATGCACTCCTACGAGATCGCGTTCGAGAACTGGTTCGTTCCTGACGAGAACCTGATTGGTCAAGAAGAGGGCCAGGGCCGCGGGTTCTACTTCCAGATGGCTGGCTTCGAGAACGGCCGCCTGCAGACAGCGGCTCGTGCCGTTGGCGTGATGCAGGCTGCCTATGAAGCGGCCAAAGAGTACGCCGAGAATCGCGTGGTCTTCGGCGCTCCCATCTCGGAGTACCAGCTCACCAGGGCCAAGCTGGCCCGCATGGCAGCGATCATCCAGGCGTCTCGACAGTTCTCGTACTCGGTTGGCCGCATGATGGCCAAGGGCGAGGGCAAGATGGAAGCAACGCTCATCAAGGCATACGTCTGCAAGGCAGCCGAGTGGGTCACCCGTGAAGCACTGCAGATCCACGGCGGCATGGGCTACGCCGAAGAATACGAAGTCAGTCGGTTGTTCGTCGATGCTCGGGTGCTGTCGATCTTCGAAGGTGCCGACGAGACGTTGTGCCTGAAGCTGATTGGGCGGCGTTTACTCGCCTGATGCAGTAGTTCGGTAGATTCAGAACGCTTGACCGAACCTGTCCAATCGTCCGCACAGGGCACTGTCCACGATTCCGTGGGTGTTACAGAACCGAAAAATGCGCTGGCCGTACCATCGTTTCGCGCCCTGTGGTTCAACTCGGTCACGTTCTATTTGGTGGCCAATGCGCTGCGCTTCGTCTACGGCTGGGTGGTGCTCGATGGCCTGAACAAGACAGAGGAGTGGCAAGGCGCCGCCATCTTTGTTTTGGGTCTACCCACGCTGTTCTTGATGTTGCCCGCTGGTGTCTGGGCGGATCGAATCGACCCGAAGAGGATGCTGCTCGGATCCCAGATTGCGCTTTTGGTGGTGATGGCCGGCACCGCCATCGGTATGGGCGATGGGGCGGGATCCCTTGGGTTGATCTTGGTGTCGGCGTTGTTTGCCGGGGTGGTCACAGCGATCGGCTCGCCGGTGCGCTCATCTTTGATTCCCGCACTGCTCAAGGGTGATCTGCTCTACAGCGGCATTGCTCTGAATGCCATTGCGCTCACTTTGTCGCTTGTGCTGGGGGCGGTCAGTGCCCGTGCCTTCGGTGACTGGTTCGGATTCGATGGTGCGTTCTGGTGGTTGGCGGCGCTCACCGCCGTTGGCACATTGGCACTCACGCGGTTGGTGTCGCCCGGGCCAGCCACCACGGGTTCGAAAGCGACGTTGACCGAGGCCGTTGGCGAAGGTATGCGTTTCGTGTGGGGCGAGCGTGGCATTCGTTCACTGTTTCTTCTGCTTGCGGTTTCGGGCTTGGTGATGTCGCCGATCATGTTCGTGACACTGCAGGCCTACATCAAGGAAGAACTCGGACGCAGCGCCGGCGACGCCGCACCGATGCTGGCGCTCATGGGTATCGGCATTGCCGGGTCATCGGTGTTCATCATGCGCAAAGGAAGCATGGAACAGAAGTCGGTCAAGTTCATGCGAGCAATGCTGGGCGGCACCACTGCCATGTTCTTGATGGGCCGGACCACGGCCTATTGGCAAGTGCTCGCGCTGGCGATGATCCTCGGCGCGTGCGGCGGATTCTTCATCAACATGAATCAGGGACTGATCCAGTCCAACACCCCACCTGAGATGATGGGTCGGGTCATGGGCCTCTACGCCATGGTGTCGGCTGGGCTAACGCCTTTCGGCGCTTTGGGACTCGGCTTCTTGGGCGCTGCAATCGGGGTCGGCCGGGCCATTAGCCTGGCGTCGGTCATTGCATTCTCGATCGTGATGCTCGTCTATCTGCGCGACAAAGAGATCCGCCTGATCAGCTGATGCCCACCAGTGGCGTGGTGGTCGAGAACGTACAAGGTGACAGCGGGAGCGCTCGCTCGGTACTCTCTTTCAGATGTATGGACTCTTGGCCGCTGGCGCTCCAACCGGCGAGGTGACCGGCGATGGCTCACTTTCGCTGCTCGTCATCTTCATCGCCATCGCAATTGGTGTTTCGTTTCTCTGTTCGATTATGGAAGCGGTACTGCTGAGCGTTACGCCGGCGTACATCGGCGCACTCGAACCCACCAAGCCCGACGTGGCCGAGCGATTGCGTGAGCTCAAGAGCGATGTCGACCGTCCGCTGGCCGCCATCCTGACCTTGAACACGGTCGCGCACACCATTGGTGCCGCCGGTGCAGGTGCGCAGGCCGCCGCCTACTTCGGCAGCGGCTCGATCGGCCTGTTCTCGGCGCTGCTCACCCTCGGCATTCTCGTTCTCAGCGAGATCATCCCCAAGACATTGGGGGCGGTGTACTGGCGGGGACTGGCGCCGGTCGTGGCCAAGGCACTCAAGCCGCTCATCTACCTGCTCTACCCACTCGTGATCATGTCGCAGTGGTTTGCCAAGCTGTTGACGCGGGGCGAGAAGGAAGGCGACGTCAGCCGCGAAGAGCTGGCTGCGCTGGCCGACATCGGCGCCGAAGAGGGCGTGTTCGGCGACCGCGAAGCTCGTCTGTTCAAGAGCCTGCTCAAGTTCGAGAGCCTGGTGGCCGCCGACGTCATGACACCCCGAACCGTCATGGTGGCGTTTCCCGAGACGGCCACGGTCGACGAGCTCGCCGAAGCCAAACGACCGTTCTCGCGCTACCCCGTGTTCTCCGAGAATCATGATCAGATCACCGGCTACGTGTTGCTCAGCGATGCCTTGACCAAAGTCGCCGACGACGATCACGACACGCCACTATCGGAGCTGCGGCGCGATCTCGACTCGGTTCCAGAAGATCAACCCCTGCTCGAGGTCTTCGAGACGCTGATCGAAGGTCACGAGCACATAACGCTCGTGGTCGATCAATACGGCGGCACGGCAGGAATTGCCACCATGGAAGATGTGATCGAGACACTTCTCGGCCTCGAGATAACCGACGAGACCGACCGAACCGAAGACATGCAGAAGCTGGCCCGGGATCAATGGCGAAGCCGAGCCGTCCAACTCGGTCTCGTCGAGGACGCCGAACGCGATTCCGTGATCAAGCTGGGTCTCACCGGCGGGCTCCCGAACGAGTAGCGCTGCAGTCTCAGACGATCCCGCACCTGGCTCAGATCAACACCACGGTGGTCTTCGAGCGAACGCTGCGCCAGTGCGCGATACCAGGCGAGCTCAGCGTCTGAGCGCAAGAGCAAAGTCCAAGGGCTTTGGCTAATCGCCACGACAGGTCTCGTCGAGAAGAGATTCGAGATACGGCAGCGCCCGGTGATCCTTCGGCCTATCTGCAGCCCGCTTCGAATCAATGACAGACTGAAGGCTGGCGACGCGAATCACGATGCCATCGCCGATGGTCGCATCGGAAGCCTCTTCGTTCCAGGCTGCATAGCCAACCCGTGGCCCGGACGGCTCGAAGGTGAGATCAACGTGGCCGTGGTCGGTCACGAGATTCAACATCAAAGGCATGGCCTGGATGAACGCTGCGTCCATTGGTGCTTCGATCGGCCCAGCCTCAGTCCGCAGCTTTGCGCTGAGTCGCTTCAACGCAGCGGCGAGTCGCTCAAAGTTGTCGCTCGTCCGCTCGGGCACAACATCGATGTCTTCGGTTGGCAATGGAGAGCCATGCACAATCGCGGCGAGTCCGCCGACGACGACGTACTTGACGCCCTCCTCATTGAGGACCTGGCAGATCGGCCGAGGATCGAACACTACGCCGTATTCGCGTTGACGGACTCACGAATCTGGCTGTACATCTCGACTTCGTGAACCAGACGGGAGACCCGCTCAGCCGGCGTGAGTCGCAGACGCTCTCGCAGCTGGGTCAGATCGACACCACGATGGTCTTCGAGCGAACGTTCCGCCAACGCGCGATAGCGAGCGATGTCGGCATCAGGTAGTGCTTCGCTCGTGGTCACAAGAGCATTCTATAGCCAACCAGGTCGTGCAGGATTTTGAAGCACGAACAAGCCGTGATGACCAACTCGCCCGAAACGAACAAAGCCGGCCCAAGCGGGCTGGCTTTGGTTCCAAGTGGCGGGGACAGGCCGCTTGGATCAGCCATGCGAACCTATGACCTTCGGGTTATGAGTTAGACGAGGTCATTTCGTCGTGTATATGAGTCTCAGCCCCAAGCTCGCAAGCCCTTCAAAAAGACTGCTATCTAGCTGATTTCGACTTGCGAAGCGAACGTGTGTTCCCCTATGGTGTGGAGATGGAGTTGGCAGCAAATCTCGACACAGCACAGCTGTTGGAGCGAGTACAGGCCGACCTGAGCGAGCTCGCCAACCGAGGTGTGAGTTTCCGACAAGCTGACGATCTGCTGGCAGTTGTGGTTGCTGCACCTCGTCTGCGTTCCCAGATCGATTACATCGCCGCCACCAGCACCGCCGAAATGGACCGGTGGAGTATCGCCGCCGACTTCGGCTACCGGACCGTTGACCAACTGGTTGGTGACCGCACCGGCGCTGACCCACGACAGACACGAGCCGACGTGCGTCTTGGCCGCTGGATCGACGACTTCGAACTCCTGAGCGAATCGTTCGGTGCCGGCGACACGCTCACCTGTCATGTCGAACACCTACGCCGTTCCATTCACAACCCACGTACGCGTAAACAGCTGATCGACGATCAGGCATTGTTCATCGAGTTCGCCGCCGATTACGACTTCGCCGACTTCGAAGCCGCCTGCCTGTATTGGAAGAACGCCAACGACCCCGATGGGGCAGAACCCAAAGAACAGATCGGGTCCACCTATCTCCGGGCGCGTAAACGCGGTGACGGGTGCGTGAAGATCGACGGTCTGCTCGACCCACTCATGGGCGACAGCTTCATGACCATGTGGGAACACGAAAAACAGAAACTGTTCCGATCCGACCAGACCAACGACGAAACACTCGGTGCCTTCAACCAGCTCGACCCACGCGGTGAAGGTCAGCGTGGTGCCCGAGCGCTGATGGCGCTCATGACCCGCGGTTTCGCTCGAGCCGACGGCACCTTCCCGGTACCGCTCATCAACGTGGTCGCCAGCCACGGCCTCATCGAAGAACTACTCATACGCCTCTCCCAACCCTCCAACGATCTGCTTCCGTTGGCATTCGGTGACATCGACAAACGCTGCGAACTCATCGACGGCACACCCCTGCACCCCGCCTACCTGCTCGCCACGCTTGGTCTTGCCACCTTCCGACGACAGATCTTGACCGCTGCTGGACGCTCGATCGACGTGTCGGTCAACGCCCGCTGCTTCACCCCCTGGCAGAAACAAGCACTACTCGTGCAAGCTCGCGGCCGATGCACCAGCCCCGGCTGCGACGCACCCTTCGCCTGGCTGCATGCCGACCACACCCACCCCCACTCCAAAGACGGACCAACCAAACTCGCCAACGGCAACATCAAATGCGGCCCCCACAACCTCGCCAAAGGCAACAAACCCGAAAGACCCGCCGCCTAGACAGAGAGCCACACCAGGCGCATGCGCGCGCCCAAAATCACCTGGACCCGGACCTGTCTGGGATGGCAACTAGTCTCGCCTGGTTAGTCTCGCGTGGTGGCTTTGAGTTCCCGTTCTATTCGTTTCCGTGCCCTTCGGCTGGTCGCTCTACTCGCGCTGGTTGCGGTCATAGCTGCTGGCTGTGGTTCGTCGGATCCGGTGGATGAAGCCTCGCCAGCTGAAGATTCGGTCGCATCCGAAGCCGAGACCTCGGATCCTGAACCTGACGGCGACCCAGACGAAGACGAAGACGAAGCTCCCGAAGACGAAACTCCGGAAGAGGCGCCTGCTGCTGAAGCACCCGCGGTCGACGACACGGATGTCGAAGAGGTCGATGACAGCGACGACGAAGACATCGATGTAACCACGCTGGCGTTGGAAGCAGAGTCCATCGACTGGAACGACTGCGGCCCACGCCTGCAGTGCGGCTCGATACAGGTGCCTGCCGACTACAACGACGCCTCGTTGGGCATGATCGAGATCGCCGTCAACGTGCTTCGCTCGCCCGACCCCGACGAGCGCATTGGCTATTTGCTGATCAATCCTGGCGGACCCGGCCAGTCTGGCGTCGACATCGTGGCCGCTGCCGATCTGGTCGGTATTCCCGAGGACCTCACAAACGCCTTCGACCTGATCGGCTTCGATCCTCGCGGTGTCGGTGCATCTGAACCGCGCTTTGCGTGCGGCGTCGGAACCGAACAATTCGACCTGCTCAATCAGATCGTCGACGACGTCGACACCGACGAAGAGATCGCGTTGGGCCAACAAGCCGCCGAGCTCTGCATCGACTCGATGGGGCCGGTGGGTGCCCGGCTGCACAGCGAATTCGTCGCTCGTGACATGGACGAAATTCGCCAGTCACTCGGAGCCGAGCAGATCTCCTACCTCGGCCTTTCTTACGGCAGCGCTCTCGGTGGCTGGTACGCCTCGCTGTTTCCCGACAACGTGTACTCGATGGTTGTCGACGGAGCCGCAAACCCGCTGGCTGATGCGGAGACCCTCGAAGAGGAGATCGAGCTGGCGAGGCAGACCGTTGGGCCTCTCCACGAACAGTTGGCCAACGCCTTGGCTTCCTGCGACAGCGATACGTGCCCGATCTACAACGATGGCGACCCCGAGGGTTATTGGTACGGCATGGTCGACAAATTCGAGCTCGTCAGTGAAGCCGAGGGCGGAAACCCTCTGGCCATTGCACTCGGAATCATTGGACACCTCTATACCGAGGCCACCTGGCCGGTGCTGCATGAATCCATCTTCGAACTGGCAGAGAACGACAACCCGGCCGGATTCATCGCGGCCATCGACAATGCGGGCACGGTGGGCGAAGCCAGCATGGCCGCACATGTCAACTGTCTCGACCGTTGGGCGTTGTTCCCCGACATGACCCTCGACGAGCTGATCTCCGAGCAATCGGGCAACGAGGACGCTATCGAAGCCGCCCTCAAAGGTGAGTTTCCGCTACTCGATGCAGTCGAACTGCCCGACCTGGCCGACGCGTGCAGTTTCTTCGAAGCAATCGACCCGCCGGTGTTCACCGGGACCTTCGATGGTGGCGGTATTCCGATTCTGGTGATCGGTAACACCTCGGACCCGATAACGCCGTTCGTCAAGTCGGAACAATACGCAAACGAGGTTCTCGCCGATGGGCGGCTCGTGCGGGTCGAACACCCTCAGCACGTGGTGTACCCGGCGAACAACTGCGTGAATGACTATGTGCACGCGGCCCTGATCGATCGTGAATACCCCGACGACGAGCCGACATGTGAAGCCGCCGAACCCGCAGCGATCAACCCGGTCGAGCTGATCGAGTTCGCACTTCCCGACGGAGCTACCTCGGTGCGGCCCGGTGACTGGGTAGAAATCGGTCCCGGCGCATTCGCCCAGGCCACCACCACCCTTGACCCGGTCCTGATGGTCTTCGCCCCAACGAATGGCGACCCAGAAGGTGCCGTTGCGGCTGTGGCCAGCCAAGGGGGATTCCAAGCCGAGGTCGCCGGCACGGTAGAGATCAACGGCGTCGAGTGGACGCTGTATCGGGGTGAGGTCGCCGACCTGAGCGTGCGGATCGCCACCAGTCCAGCACCCAACGAGGTGTTGATTCTGGGTCAGTCGTTCACCGTTGATATCGACCAACTCGAGGAGCAGGTGCTGCAGCCAGCAGTCGAGGCGTTCACGCCCGCCTCCTGATGTCGTCGGCTACTGCTTGCGCCACACGGAGACGTGTGAAGGCGAGTCGGCGGTGAACTCGTTGCGGTGCCAGTCGGCCCAGCGATGCTCCAGCTGCATGCCCGCGAGTAAGGCCATGAGATCGAGTTCCGATGGCCACACATACCTGAAGGCGCCAGCCAGTGTGCGAGCCCGATCGCCATCGATGTAATAGTGATGCGATATCAGGATCTGGTTGACCGGGTCCACGTATTCATCGAAGCCCAGGTGATTCTCGGACACGTCGAAGGGCCGGATTGTTTCGCCCGCCGGCAACCGGTGGATTTGCGGTGTCACCACCTCGATGACGAACCGGCCACCGGGTGCCAGGTGGGTGGCGGCATTCTGGAAGCAGGCCACCTGGCCTGCCTGGGTACGCAGGTTGCCGATCGTGTTGAACACCAAGTACGCCAACGACGCATCGCTGCACACTCGGGTGGTGGTCATATCGCCGCTGCTCACGATGATCCGGTCTGCGCCCGGCTTTTCGCGCAGATGATCCAACATGGGCTCGGAGAAGTCGATGCCGTAGATCTGCACGTTGGCCTGGCAGCGTTCGGCCAGCGGCAGTGCGATCCGGCCGGTTCCGATGGCGAACTCCACGATCGGTCCATCGCCGCCGAGCTCGAGCAAGAGATCGACGGTCGGGCCCACATCGTCGGGCGAGAACCGATCAGCATGGCCTTGGTCATAGACCGCAGCAACCGAGGGGTCCAAGTGTTGATCAGGTATCGAAACGTAGTCGGGCTGAGCGTGATCGGGCATAGCTACAGACCTTGCCATCGTTCAGCGCAACATGCTGCGCATTTTGGCGAACTCGGTCAGGTGCACCGACACCTGTCGAGTACTCGCCGCTAGGCCTGTCCGGCGTCATCGCTCGACAGCAGGACGCCGACGGCATACACGCAGGCCCACATCTCCAGCGACTCCTCGATCACGATCGCCACGGTGAAAAAGCCACCCGGAAGATCGGTTGTGTCCAGCCAGCCGCCAATCGCCTCGAAGCCCACAGCACCGGCTCCATAGGCAAACAGCGCGCCGGCAAGCGGTCGGCGTAACTTCACGGGTAGCTGCCTGCCGCTGGCGATGAGTACCGCCGCGGCAAAAAGTCCGACAACGCTCCCGGCAACCAACCAGCCGTAGGTCGGTATGCCGGTACCCAGGCTTCGTTCGACGGCGTCGAGCCGCTCGTGGAGTGCAGTGGCTTCATCCAGGCTCAGCCCGGCGGCGATGGCCGCAATTGTTGCCCATGCATTGCGGGTGCGCATATCGGATCGCAGATGCGACGTGATACTGCGGGTGGCGGCTTGAAACGCGACCAGGGCGAGCAGACACGTGTTCCACCATGTGGGCAGGTTCGCTTCCGCACCGATGTCGACGAACTGTTTGATGCCGTCGATGGGGTAGACGCGATGCAACGAGAAGGCGATGAAGAAACTCAGCCATACGAGCGCGGTGATGCCAGCGAGCAGATAAACGAGCAGCCTGGCGTGAGGTTCTGTCGGCAGCGCCACCGCCAGCATCTTACGCATTCGCTACGACGCCGTGGTCGGGGAATGGCGTGGCGCCACAGATTCGGCCAGCTGTCGAAGCCACCTCCAGCGACAACATCGCCGTCTCCTCTTGCCCTGCCATCTTCGCCCTATTCGCTGCGGGTGATCAGCACTGCCCGCGTGCAGTGGGCTTCAACCTACCGGTCGCCGGCGATGTCTCGCTTGTCACATCTGGAGTGTGTCCGTAGTTACGGAACGTGACGACCGTTCTTGCGACGATGAGTGCTCACCAACCAACCGAGACGGAGCAAGTCGTGGACGCAAGCATGTGGAACAACCTGAGCAAGGCCCAACAGATCACCGCTGGAGGAGGAGTCGCAGCGCTGGTTGCAGGATTCCTGCCGTGGTACTCAGTCGGCGACGAGTTCTTCGCCGTGTCGGTCAAGGGAACCGACCTGACCTTCGGGTGGATGGGCATGGTGCTGTTTCTGGCCGCAGCTGCACTGACTATCGCTCCTGCGTTCGGCAAGAACGTGGGCACTGACCAGATCCAGGGTGAGCAGATCGCCATCATCGCCGCCGCACTTGGTTCGCTGATGTGGCTCTACCGCCTGATCGACACCCCGTTCGGCATCGGCCGGGGATACGGACTGTTCGTGGCTCTAGCTGCAGGCGCAGCCGTCACGGCTGGTGTCGTGATGAACATGAAAGACAAGGGCATCGCCATGCCGACGACTGCCAACTTCACCAACAACAACACCGAGACCAACGCCACTACGACCATGACACCTGCTGCAGCGCCGATGGCGGCTCCGGCTCCGGTTGCGCCTCCGGTCGTTTACCCAGCGGTTGCGCCGACTCCTGCCAACGACACCCCAGGTCATATCGAGTTCTGAGCTCACCAGCGGCATTCGATGCGGCACAATTCGCGACTCAGCGGGCGTCCAAGACGCCCGCTGAGTCGCGTGCAAACCGTGTTGACTTCGTGCGCTCGCTAGTCGGTGGTCACCAGATCAGCGACGCTCGATGCTGCCTGACCCACTTGCTTTTTGGCACTGCGGGACAATTTCTTGGCTTTGCGCTTCGTTGCTTTACGCGAAGCCAATTTCGAGACCGGATTGCCGGCGACCATCGCCTTCGCTTCGGCTTTGGCAGCTTTGCGTTCGGCACGTCGTGCCCGGCGATTCAGTCGCTTCGTCTCGGCAGCCAATTCTGCCTCCAGCTTGTTGCGACGCTTCGACGTTTTTTCGAGTTCGGCTTCGGCCAGCGCCAACTTTTCCTTCTTGCTGCGGAAGTTGACAACGCCGAGTGTGGCGATCGATGCGGTTTTGCGGAAAAGGCCCATGAGATACCCCTGTGTCGAGTTGAAGAGGGTCGCCGAAACGCGCCCTGGTGACAGAGGTCTGCCCACTGAGGAAGCGACCTAAACCCGCGCTCGGCAGACGCGAGCGGTACGAGTCAGCGGTCGCCGCGGCCGCCGGCTCGGCTCGGTCCACCTTGGACGCGTCCGCCAGAGTTGCCACTCTGTCCGGCCTTTCGCCGATCGGCGCGATTGCCCTTGTTCGAACCGCTGCCGGAACCGTGTTTGAGATCGGCATGAGGCTCGACGCTCTCGACATCGATCGAGGACCCGTCGACCAGCGGCTTCAGCGTGGGAGCCACCTTGTCGAGCACCCGGTCGAGGATCGCCTGTTGATCTTCGAGTTCGGTGATACCGGGACCGAATTGCAGGACCGACACGATGCGCATACGCCCATCGGTCTGCACCAGTGCCGTGGGCCCATCGCCGCCATGCTGGTCGAGTAACCAAAACTTGCGCATAATCAAATGTCCTCACCTAGGCGGTTCGAGATGAACCGTACCGTGGATCGACGGACCTGTCTGCCGGTTTCCCGGCGGTGGCAACGCCTCTGCGTTCAGAAGGCCTCGAGTCGCCTTGGCACCGGAGCAACAGCTCACCCCACCGACACGGCGGTCTCGTCGACCTCGAGCCAGGCGAAGTAGCTCTCGTAGAAGTGACGAATCTTCTGCTCGTTGTACGCGGCAAATACGACTTCCTGTTGCAGTTGAGCTTTGAGGCCCTTCTGCACCAGCGGCAGGTTCAACGAATCCTGCTGGAACACCTTGGCGAGCCCGCCGAGTTCGGTGGCCACGGTCCAGTCGTCGTCGATACCCAGTTCGGTCAGCTCGGCCGGCTCGGGCCGCCCGCTCGGGGGAGTGGGTGGGAAGAACATGACTTCCATGATGCACGTCTCGGGATCAGAACCATTTGGCCGGAACCGGTAAAAGATCGGGTTCAGGCATCCCCAGGGCGACCAGTTCGGGAAGACCGAATAGAAAATGGCGTCGATCATCTGCGCGTCGGCAAACTTCTCGAAGTCGATCGAATCGCCGTAGGTCTCGCGCATGAGATCGCGCTTCTGGTCGGCGAGGAAGGCCCGGATCTCGCCCGGCTCGGTCAGCTCGGCGGGCGGATTCGGCGTCATCAACGGGATCTCGTCCATGCCCGGCAGGTTCGGGCCGCCGACCCACATGCACAGGTGCGGATCGGCCTGGGTCTGATTGCCTTCGAGCCAGTTGCCGTCGGCATCGAAGAAGCTGTCCTGACCATCCAGGTTGGTGACCTTGACCCGGTTCTCTTCGACCCGTTCGTACAGGTGACCATTCATCGGATGTCGCCACTTGGCGAACTGGCGGCCATCGTCGAGCCGGTCGTAATGGGGCATGCCGTAGAGATGCGGACTCTCGACGCCGTGCGGTGAAATAGCTCTCGAGTGGTTGTGCCAGACGTCGTAGCGGCTGTTGGCGTCGCCCAGGTTCTCCATCAGCGTGGGGTGGGTGGCAACCACGTGATAGGACTCCATGAAGGCCTCTTGGCAGACCTTCCAGTTCATCGGCATGATCTTGGACACGTGCGCTGCCTTGTAGCGCTCCGTGAACGGCAGCTGTTCGAAATGGGTGTCAAGCCCCACGAGAAAATCGGCCAGCGGCGCAGCCTGCGGGTCGGGGTTGATGAACACGAAGCCTTGCCAGGTGTCGACGGCAGCCTCGGGCAGGTCGTAGTCGGCGGTGTCGATGTCGGGGAAGTCCCACTCGCACGGGATCTCTTTGAGTGAGCCGTCGTTGTTCCAACACCAGCCATGGAAGGCGCAGCGCAGGTTAATGGCACCCTTCCCGTGTGTTTCACGTAGCTTGCGCCCACGGTGCAGGCACGCATTGCGATAGGCCTTGATCTGGTCGGGAGCCGTACGCACCAGCAGGAAGGACAACTCGGCAATGTCGTACACGTGATAGTCGCCGACCTGCGGGATTTCTTCTTCGAGACAAACCAGCTGCCACACCCGACTCCACAGCTTCTCGACTTCGAGATCGTGCCACGCCTGCGAGTGATACACCGCTGCGGGCACCTTGGTGTTGCCCGGTGCCATATTCGATTCCTGGCGCAGAATCTCGCTGACGGGGTGGCTGTCGACTTCGAGCAACTCGGTGAACGAAATGCCCAGCGGCTCTTTGGTCTCGGTCATCGGTCGCACTCCTGGCTGTGGCTGTTTCTCGGTACCTGATTCTGACAGGTAGGTTCGGGTGATGGCCAACCGTGTGGACTTCGACGCCATCACCCGCTTGCGGTATCAGTACGCCTTTGGCATCGATACTCGGGATTTCGCGTTGCTCCGCAGCATCTTCGCCGATGAGATTCACATGGACTTCTCGTCGTACAACGGCCGCGCCGCCGCAACGGTACCGGCCGACGAATGGGTGGCTGGTTGCGCCAAGCTCTTCAATGGGCTCGACGCCACGCAACACTCGATGACCAATCCGCTGGTCAACGTCGACGAAGGCGCCCGCCACGCGACGCAGCGCATGGCGATGCAAGCCGCGCATTTTCTCGACGGCATCGAATTCACCATCGGTGGCTGGTACCACGACTCGTTGATGCGGGTTGAGGGCTCGTGGCGCATCACCGCCGTCACGCTCAATGTCACCTGGCGACGAGGCGACGAATCAATCATGGCCGCTGCGGTAGAGCGCAGCGGCTGAATCAGGAGGCTGTTGATGGAGTACATCGCCAACGTGATGCGGGCCGACATCGATGTCGCAGACTTCGCCCGCCGGGCCGAATCCTCCGGCTGGGACGGAGTCGCCATCACCGACCACACCACCCATGGTGACCGACTGTGGCCGCACGTGTTCGTCGCTGCATCAGCCGCTGCGGTGGCGACCGAACACATCGTGATCACGACCGCCTTCGCCAACAATCTGTTCCGCCATCCTGTCGAGTTCGCTCAGGCCTCGATGGCGATGCAGGTGGCGAGCAACGGCCGGTTCGAAGCCGGCTTGGGCGCAGGCTGGGCGGAACAGGAACTACGCGACATGGGCATGGACTACCCGCCACCGGGTGAACGAGTCGAGCGCTTCCTCGAAGCGCTGCACATCTGCCGCTCGCTGTTCGAGACGGGATCCTGCTCACACCACGGCCAGTGGTACCAGGTCGACATCGACGGCTTCGGCGTGGACAACGTGGTGGCTCCCCAGCTGGCGGGCGCACTGGGCGGGCCGAGGATGCTGCGCGAAGCCGCACCCCTGCTCGACCGCATCGAAGTGAAAGCGGCGGGTGTGGCCACTCGAGGCGGCGCACTCGACTTCGAAAAACTCGGACAGGTCACTATCGACCAGGTCCGGCGAAAAGTCGACCAAGCGCGTTCCGCCAATCCCGAGGCACCACTGAGCTTCTTCGGCTTGTGTGCTGCCGCGTCGGGCAGCGAGGCCATGTCGGCCGGCTTTGCAGACGACTCGGTCTACAAACCCTTCTTCGGTGAACCAGCCCAGGTCGTCGACGCGATCGAGTCGCTCGCCGACCTGGGCTTCGCCCGGGTCACGGTCTCACCTGTCGACCCCGCGCACTTCGATGCCATCGCCCAGGAGCGCGCCTCGCGCTAGGCCCGGGCAGCTCGCAACTAGTCGCGTGGGGGCCGACCAGGCTGCCCCAGGAAGGCCGGTGCCATAGAACCAGCTGTTGCGCCGGGCACGTTCTCGGGGGTTGCGATCAGCACACCCTCGTAGCAGTGGTCGGCAACACAATCGTCGGTCACGAATGACTCGCCGATTCGTACCCCGTTCTTCACGATGAGTTCCTGATGCGCCGGGAATGCGTTGCCGCCGGTCACCTCGGGCGACAACACTTCGAGACCCCATGTATCGCTGGCCACCAGCGCCACCTTGCGATCTGCGAAGTACCGCGCTTCGGCGAGATAGATACCGGGCTCCTGCGTGAGATACCGCGTGGGATCGGTACGGGCCAGATGAGTCCAACCCGTGTGCAGGATCGGCACATCGCCTGCACCCACCTGGCTGACTCCCTGGCGCTTCAGGCATGCATTCAAATCTGTCAACGTCACGTGATAGTCGTCGCGCAGTACCGGATTGTCGCCGACCCAGAAGTAATCCTCGGTCTTTCCTTGCGCCACCTTGAGGCCGACGACGTCGTAGATCACGCCCCGGGCAGTGACCGGGCCCATGTACTCGTTGCCCAGCGCGCTCGTGCCGAAAGGAGACGCGATCTGAGGACCGCGAAAGCCGCTGTAGAAAACCTCGCCTACACCAATGTGGTTCAGGCCATCGATCTGACTGCCGATCTGGAAAGTGAAGTTCTCTTCGAAGCGCTCTTCGTGGCCGCTCACCAGGTTCGGTCCGAGTGGCGTCGTACCCGATTGGATGCCACCGCCCTGAACAAACCCCGAGGGCGCCTCGTAACCAAAGACGTACAAGTGCATGTTGTGGGTACGAGGCGGGTCGCTGGGAAAGGCGGGAAAACCGTTGAACATCTCCTCGCCGAGTTGATACGTCTTGACCGGCTGGCCCCGGTTCAAGATCTTCAGCGCATCGGCCGTGCGTTCGGCGGTGAGTTCGTTGAACGTGCCGCGTTGGTCTCCAATGCCGTAGGGCGACACATCCCATGCGCCACCCAGGACCGCGCCGACATCGAACATCTCGTTCGAGTACGCGCCGTCGGTCGGCCCGTACTCGACGCGTTGCGCCCGGTCGGGTTTCGCCTCTGCTGTCTTCGCCCCGACCGTTGCCGCCGCCACGGCCGCAGCTGCGCCGGTGGCTCCGAGCTTGAGCGCCTGACGGCGACCAATCGGCTCGCAGTGCTCATGCGCTTCGTGCATGTGGTGACGATGAAAATGTGCGAACGCTGACTTCATTTTGGATTCCCCCTGGGGTGAGTGCCGTGGTGCCCGACGAGCGCCTACCCATATTCGGGTACTGCCCAGTCGGACGCTACAAGACGTTGTCCTGCAGGCCAAAAGCCGCTCTGACAGCCGAAGATTCTCGGCCGGGCTTCGAGCTTCCGCCGCAGAGCGAATAGATTCAGACCGTGGAATTCGAACTGAGTCCGGAACTTCAAGAACTGCAGCTGCGAGCGCGCAAGGTCGCCGCCGAGGGTGTGGCCGAGTTCGGGCGACACAACGACAGCTGGATCAACGGCTTCTCCAAACCGTTCGCCCGCCGCATGGCCGAAGAAGGCTGGATCGGCATGGGCTGGCCTGTGGAACACGGCGGTCAGGCACGGCCACCGATCGAGCGTGTCATCGTGGCCGAAGAGATGATCAGCGTGGGTGCACCCATCGCTGCCATGTGGTTCGCCGACCGCCAGATGGGCCCTACGCTCATCGCCTACGGCACCGCCGATCAACAAGCCGAGTACCTGCCGGCAATGCTCGCCGGTGAGACGACCTGGTGTATCGGCATGAGCGAACCCGACTCGGGCTCGGACCTGGCATCACTGAAGACCTCGGCGGTTCGCGACGGCGATGACTTCGTGATCAATGGCCAGAAGATCTGGACGAGCTTCGGTGACCAAGCCGACTATTGCTACATGATCTGTCGCACCGACTCCGAGGGTCCACCACACAAGGGGATTTCCGAGATCGTCGTGCCCATGGACCTGCCTGGCATCGAGGTGCGCCCGATCCAGGACATGACCACCAACCGGCACTTCTGCGAGGTGTATTTCACCGACGTGCGCGTACCGGTCGAGAATCTGGTCGGCGTCGAGGGCGACGCCTTCAAACAGACCATGGTCCAGCTCGCACACGAGCGCGGTGGGATCGACCGCCTGGTCTCGAATCGGGCACTGTTCGACATCGCCGTCGAGCGAGCCGATACCAGCGACCCGTTGGTGCGCCAGGAAATCGCCGGGCTCGAGATCGACTATCGCATCGGCCGCATGCTGGTCTACCGCGAAGTCCTGAAACAGGCTCCGGCGAACTTCAGCGCCGCCACAAAGGTCTACTGCACCGAGCACCAGACTCGCGTCGCCGAGTTTGTGTCGCGCACCCTCGGCGCCGAAGCGACCCTGTGGAACGACGTGACCCACGGCCTGACCTACGCACCCGGCTACACGATCATGGGCGGCACCAGCAATATCATGCGAAACATCCTGGGCGAACGAGTACTGGGCCTGCCAAGAGAACCGCGCAGCTAGCGGCACTGCAACGCTCCGCTTGAGTAAATGCATCGGTGCCTGGCACCGTTGCATTCGAACGAACGGAGTGGTGGAACACTAGAAGCCGTTGGCGTAGGTTTCGTGTTCGATGGTTCGTAGTTCGGCGAAGTGTGAGCGCAGGTCGGCTCGGCGGCTGGGGTCCATGGCCAGGTTGACGAGCTCGTGTAGGTCGTAGAACTCGTGGTCGTGGTCGTCGAAGTGTGCGTCTCGGCCGAACATCATCTTGTCGCCGGTCAGCTTCCTGCCGCCGGTGTCGTTCCCGCCGCCGATGCCGTAATAGCGACAGTATTTGTAGCGGCCGTCGAAGATGCCCGAGCTGGCGTAACGGGTGTGTTCGACGCCGGGATACCAAGGCCATTCTTGGTTGAACAAGACATAGTCACGAATCGTCTGCTGGCCGTCGGCGAACAACGGAAGCAGCGATTCGCCTCGCAGCGATGGCGCGTCCCCAACGTCGACGCCACCGAACTCTGCAATGGTGCGAGCCAGGTCGACATGGCAA
>ENA-ORXR01002479-ORXR01002479.1-marine-metagenome-genome-assembly--contig:-NODE-2479-length-17477-cov-13.771264_pt1 | contig 17477 bp, 17 predicted proteins | sample MGYA00237866_ERZ511479 | MGnify/ENA metagenome assembly ERZ511479 | reverse complement strand
AAGGATTTTTTGGTGAAGAGTCATTTTAAAAGAAATACTCAAAAAAGTAAATAAATTTGTGAAACAGTGTATTTAATTATGGTGTTATAATTTTTGACTTAAAATGACTTGTCCGCCCTGCGAGACTTGTACTCTAAGGTGTTCGATACTATCGCTATGCACTCTAAGGTGTTCGATACTATCGCTATGCACTCCAAGGTGTTCGATGCTATCGCTATGCACTCTATTGTTGCCATCACTGACTACCATAAAAGAATTAATTGTTGTTTTTTCAAATAAAATAGTACCTGTGCTTGATACTATTCTTACCGTAATTGGAGCTGTTGAAGGATGCAGTGGTGTAGCGACGTGTATAATTTTGTCAGAAATTTTTACGGTTAAGCCTTTGTTTTGAGGTGTTTGATAAGTTGTTGTTTCTGAATTACTTGAGGCATTGATATTACTCAATGAAATTGTCATACATACAATGACCAAATACGCAATTTTAGTGATCTTTCTCATAAACTTCATTTCTTTTAGTGTAAGTGAGTTAAGTAATGTTTCTATTTTGCTGTTTCCATACTCAATGTAATCCGAGTCCCGCATATTCCCATGCAAAAAAACGGAGAATCGTGACGGACAAAAAATAACCTTTGGTTATTTAATTTCTTTGAAAAGCAATTTTATACTTATGACACTAATCAAGATAATCCGTAATTTTTTGATTATAAAGAGTTAAAACAATACATGAATATCTCATGTATTTAAAGTCCATTTTTTATTGTGATAAAAACGTGTTGTCCATAGGCTACATCTTTCGTCACGATATCGTGACCTTTATTGAATTATGGAGTAAATTTTTCAAAAAACATACTCCTTATTATTGAATTTGTCCTCAAAATTGCGAACTTTTGTACTATGAATAGCAATCCAATTATCAACAACTTACTTAAAAAACACGATTTGCGTAAGACTCCAGCAAGGGTAGAGATTTTGGGATTATACACAGATACGCCACACGCTATGTCACATGGCGATGTCGAGCAACAGCTAATTGCCATGGATCGCGTGACCATATATAGGACGCTAAGTACTTTTGAAGAAAAAGGCATCATCCATCGGGCTTATGACGGCGGGGGAGTGGTCAAATACGCTCTGTGCCATGCCGATTGTTCTTCACACCAGCATCGTGACGAACATCTGCATTTTTCATGCGTCCAATGTGGCAATACCTACTGTATAGAAGGTTATACCATTCCTGAAGTCGAGAACCCTAAAGGTTATACTATTGATAATGTCTTCTTATTTGCAAAAGGAACTTGTAGTTCCTGTAATTAAGATTCTACGTATATTTCGCTCCGCGAGGGTGTAGGACAAATTTTTAATCTGCCTCGTACCGACGACTTTAGCCGTCGCGGGAAAGTACCGAGCCACTTGACGGCTAAAGTCGTCAGTACAGTGGCATTTCAAAATAAAATTAAAAATTTGTCCTGCACCCTGGATTTGAGTAAAAGTTTGAAAATGAGTTTATTATTAATTACTCAAAAAACAACCATGAAAGCCCGGAATGATGGTATGAGAAGTATGGCAAGCCGCTATCTCGGTAAATGTTTTAGCATCTAAAAAGACCAATTTTGAACCTTTTGATTTGTCCTTAATATTCACTAAAATGCTGAGAATGATACCGTCATCATCGGTTTGTGCATCCTTGCGAGGTATAAATTTGGGTTCGCCGGGATAATAGTCCGGGTCTTTCCATATCGTGTGTTCGCCTGTTTCCATATTTATTTTGACGAGTTGGTCATAAAACTGATGATTGCCTTCGTCAGCTATGCCCACGCCGTATGTATGTGTGTGTTCTTTCCGCAAAAATCTCTCATCAATCACCGGTAGTTCAAAGGCGGTATCAGCAACTACGGTTTTTTGCAGCGATTTGGTCGTCAAATCAAGTGTGAATCTGACGGCTTTGGCAGCCGCGAGTTCGCTTTGCATATCCGCGAGTTTGTTGAGGTAAAAAGATTGAATGACCTCTGCGTCGGGGTAGCTACACAAATCGAAAATAAGTTTGCCCTCCTTTTCAAATGCGTTGACAAAATGAAAGGCAAAAAACGGTGAAGTTTTCAGTTTGTGTACCACTTTGCCCGTTTGTTTGGAGACTATCCAGATGGTTGATTTTTTCTTGCTATTCCATTTAAAATTTTCGATAAATGGCTTTTTTTTCAAAATAAAATCAATGGAATTACATTCAAAAGGAGAATGAGACAGGATAAAGTAATTTTCCGACATGCCTATGCTGTGCATGTAGGAGGGCTTGAGAATAGGGATTTTGCAGATAGAGGTCGTATTTTTTTGCTCCACATCATAAGCTATAATATCGTAATGATTCGTCATACCCATTTTCAGCACCATATTGTAGAGTATTTTATCGTCAATATGCGGATGTGCCGTTGTGACAGAGGGGCTATATTTGGTCGTGCTGTAATCGTGTACACCTATAGTTTGGAGGGTTTGTTTGTCAATTTCGAGCTGCATGACTGTTTCGCCCAAAGCTATGAAGCGGTCGTTGACTTGGGTGAGGCTGACCTTGGGATTGGTGCCTTCAAACCACGATTTGAGCTTTTTGAATATAGAACCGCAGGGGTCGGTGGCAAACTCGGGGAAACTTATCGTGTCTTGATTCATGATCAAGTCTTTGACATTTGACTCAATATACTTCGATTGATATTTGACTTTGCCGTTGCGAATATCAAATTGATGGATAATCGCCAGACCGTCAAACCAATGCTTGAATGATTGTTGGGAAGTGGCAAACAAACCCGGACCGTTGCGATAGAAAGCACCGTTTATCCACTTTGGGATATTGCCAGAGACTTCCAATTCAACAGGGGCTTGTTCCTCTTGTGGCTGTTGGAATGTAATATCAAATGCTCTGTTCATACCGCTTGGTTTCTGAAATATTTTCGGCATATTCTTTTCCTCCATGTTCCGAAATAATTAATTCACATGCAATTTTTCCGCTTGCCATGACTGCCGGTACGCCCGCTCCCGGATGCGTTCCTGCACCTGCAAAGTATAATCCTTTGAAGAATTTGGATTTGTTGTGCGGTTTGAACCAAGCGGTCTGCGTCATGGAGGGTTTGATGCTGAATGCTGCCCCTAAGTGGCTATTGAGGTCATCCCTAAAATGAATCGGGTCTATTACATGGTCGGTAATGATGTGCTGCCTCAAATCCGGCAGGTAATTTTCTTCCAGAAAAGCATATATTTTCTGTTTATAGTCTTCTCTGATATTTTCCCAATCAATATCGCCTTTTGCCAGATTGGGTACGAGGGAGAGTACGTAGAACGACTCGCAGCCTTCGGGAGCGATAGACTCGTCGGTGATGGTCGGCATGTGGAGGTACAAGGAAAAGTCTTCGGTCAATTTCTTTTTATCAAAAATATCTTTGAGCAATTCTCTGTATCGGTCATTGAGAATAATATTATGATGGTCCAATTTGCTGTCGAGATACCGCCTGTTTGTACCAAAATAAATCACCACCAGCGAGTTGCTGTACTCCAGCGTATTGAGCCACTTTTTTACGCCAAAAGGTCTGTCGTTGTCACTGATTAGATTGAGGTAAGTGAACGCGCTGTCGGCATTGCTGATGACAATATCTGTCGGCACAGTTTCGCCCGAAGATAAGCGTACCGATTGTACGGTTTTTTGCTGTATATTGATTTTATCGACTTCTTCGGAGAGGCGCACTTTGCCACCATTATCCTTGAAAAGCTGTAATAAAGCCTCTGCCATAGCTCCCGTACCGCCCTTGCAATAGTGTACGCCCCATTTTTTTTCAAACTGTATAATCAATCCGAAAATAGACGGTGTATCAAATGGGTTTCCACCGACAAGAAGGGGGTGAAAAGAACAGATACGGCGTATAAAATCGTCCTTGACAAAGGTAGAGGCATAGGAATACATAGACTTCAGGGAATTGGTTTTTATCATCGCAGGTATAATCTTCATCATATCCGAAAACTTCAAAAACGGCTTTTCGGTATAAGGATGAAATTTCTCAAATATGTCGATAGTGCTATCCACAAATTTTTCGTATCCGGCTACGTCCGACGGACTGTATTTAGCGACCTCTTGTTTTGCCCGCTCAATTTCTCGATAATAGTTAAATGCTTCTCCCTGCTCATTGAAAATTCGGTAAAATGGATTCAAAGGAATGAGGGACATATAATCTTCCATCTTTTTGCCCGAAATAGCAAATAACTCCTCAATCATATAAGGTGCCGTGATTACAGTGGGTCCGCCGTCAAATTTGAACCCATCAATTTCGTATTGATAGCCCCTACCGCCGGGCTTATCTCTTTTGTCAATCAATGTGACCTCATAACCGGCAGCCGCCATACGAATAGCGGACGACAGCCCCCCGAAACCTGCACCTATTACAACTACTTTTTTATTCATAATTCTACTTAGTTTATCATCATTTTGGCAAGCAAAAACAGTTTGCGTTTTTTGCTTACGTATGCTCTGTTATTAAGATTGTCATACTTATTTCGTTCGACCATTTTCAGGATTTCCTGATACAAAGTTGCTGCGGCAGTTATAGACCATTTGCCCTTTGCTTCTAAAAGTGACAAGCCTTCCCACGATTGTTGGTAATAATCTCTCGCTCTTTTTATCTGAAAAGCCATTAATTTTTTCCACGAATCATCTACGATTTTTTCTCTGAAGTGGTCTTCCGTTATGCCATATTTTTTGAGTTCTTCCTGTGGGATATAAATTCTGCCCATTTCATAATCCTCTCCTATGTCGCGGATGATATTGGTCAATTGTAGTGCAACCCCCATTTGTATGGCATAAGGAATTGCCCGCTTGTCCGAAAAACCGATAATGTGCATGCTCATCAATCCCACCGTACTCGCCACGTAATAACAATACTCCACCAGCTCTTCGATAGTCTCGTACCTTTTTTTGTGCGTATCCATTTGCACCCCTTTAATCAATTGGTTCATATACTCCGCAGGGATTTGATACTTCATTCGCGTGAATAGCCACGCAAACTGTATAGGGGCGGCTATATTAGGTATTTGACAATTTATGCTATTAGTCCAACTATTCAGGAGTTCATCGCCGTGTACTATATTTTTATCAATCAAGTCATCTGAAATCCGGCAAAAACCATAGAGCGAAGCAACAGCATTCCGACGTTCGTTATCCAACAATGAGGATGCCATATTGAATGTTTTACTATGATGTTTGATGATGTTGTGGCAATACTCAAACGATAGTTTGATGTAATCATCCTCAAATTCTGAAAAATCAACATCAATTGTACGGTACCTCACATCCGCCATCTCCTCTATATGTTTGAATATATTGGACTTTTTTTCGCTTATGTCTAAATTCATCATGGTAAATTCATTTAATGTATTTTTTAAAAGAAATTAAAATAGATGCGAGACGGCTATTTTTTGAAATTTGAATACTTTTAATAACGACCTTTGCGTTTTGGGATGAAAAAACAATAAACACTACACCTTGACTTGTTCTTTTTCCTTCTAAAAACACAAAAAATAGTTCCGTCTCGGCTCAGCCGAGATGCAATGATTTTTTGAATTCTTTAGAAGAAAAAATTACAGCGCATTATGGAACAATTTATTTAATTTCTTTCACTTAGTAGTCAGTCAAATTGGGTGCAGGACAAGTTTTTAATTTTATTTTGAAATGCCACTGTACTGACGACTTTAGCCGTCAAATGGCTCGGTACTTTCCGCGACGGCTAAAGTCGTCGGTACGAGGCAGATTAAAAATTTGTCCTGCACCCCTATCTTAAGATATTAGAAAATCTTTTAGTGGAAGGTACAGGAGACCACCTTTCACTAATTAATAGATATCGGGAAATGGTTGAGATAAGATTTTGATTAGAGTGATAACATATAGACGTAAAGGTGGCTTAAATGGATGCACGTATTTTTCAAAAAAATATTAAATTTTTCATAAGTTATTAACAATCAATAAATTAAGTTTATTTTTTTAAAAAAAATATATAAATTGCCGTATTAGTAATATTTAAAAATATGATTAAAATCAAGTAAAAACACTTGATTTGGCGCAGCCAAATACCTAACTTGCGCTTGAGTAACATTCAAACAATAATCTTTCGACTTAATGCGATTATTTGAATGTTATTGAACATTTCAAGATTGTCAAAAAAATACAAAACATATCGTATCACTTGTGGCAAATGCCAAACTTACCTCCTCTCTTATCACAAATACGGTAGCGGAAAAGGCATTGTACGATTGTATTTTCATCGAATTATGGGACCGGAATCACTCGTAAAAGTGCTAAAAAAAGGCCTCCGAGAAGTTCCAAATCTAAGCTGTACCAACTGTGGCGAAATACTCGGCACAACTGATATTCAGAAAGGTAAAAAAGTATTTAAGATGCGACGAGGACTATTTCACAGAAAGTTGATCGAATCTTAATAAGAAGTATAAATTGATGCTAAAACGTACATATACACCTACATTGCGTATAGAAACGGAGCGACTGCTCATCTTACCTTTGACGTACAGATATGCAGAGTTGGCATTGGAATATAACGATCGCAATAAGGATTTTTTTCGCCCTTGGCTACCAGCATACATGCCCAATTATTTTTCGATAGAATTTCATCGGCAATGGCTTAAACAAGATGCCCGACAAGCCAAATCGGGCGAAAAGTTAAAGCTGTTTATTTTTGAAAAATCCGACCAAAATTTAAAGCAAATTATTGGAGATATGACCTTTTCTAATATTGTCAGAGGCGTACTTCAATCCTGTTTTTTGGGGTATAAAATGGATGAAAAATACAACGGAAAAGGGCTTATGACGGAGGCATTGGCACATGCAACACAGCATGTGTTTGAGCAGATGAAACTGCACCGCATAGAAGCCCACATTATGCTTCAAAATACGGCTTCGCAGCGCGTGGTCGAAAAACTCGGATTTCAACGAGAAGGCATATCCAAATCTTACCTAAAAATCAACGGAACATGGGAAGACCATTACCGCTACGCACTCATCAATCAGAGGTATGGAACATTCTGACAAGAAAAATAGCGTTTATAATGAATATTTTGCTATGAAATTTTATTTGGCAAAATAATTGCACCATAGATTATTAACTCGCCTACGTGTTTTATTGTATTTTTTATTATTATACAATAAAAAATTAACAAAACTATAAGTGGTCACATGCAACTAATTTCATCAAAACTTCGTTTATAATTACAGATAAACTCAACACACCGAATGGCTCGCCGACTCTACTGACTACTATTACTGATATCTACGCTATTTTACTTAATCTGATCCATTTAGATGCACTTGTGTATTTAATACGGAGAACAAAACAAGAGACATGAAAGCACGATTTTTGTCCATTATGGTGGCGTTGTTTTCTATGGCATTGTTTAGCAATTCCAGTCAACGCCCCAATGAAATTACTTATTGGAACACCCATGAAAAATTGGCTCTGTCCGACTTTAAAGGGCAACCCGATTATACTGACCCTCACATCATTGCGATGACCTATTCGGGCGTTCTTTTTTACACGGAATGTGATGAGTATTTATTGGAATACGATGTTCAATCCTACTTCGATAAAGACGAATCTTGGGTCAAACTCGAAGCTCGTACACCGCATCATCTTCAACACGAACAACTCCATTTTGACATCACCGAACTCTATACACGCCGGCTCAAAGCAGAACTGGCAAAAGAGACTTTTTACTGCGGTGAAGAGGAGCGTTTTAATCGCTTTGTAGATGATTTTTTGGCGACTTGGCAGACCGAACAACATCGTTATGATATTGAAACAGGTTACAGCAATCACCATACACAACAAACAGAGTGGGAATACAAAATCGCACTCGAACTGTCTATGCACGACCACGCAGGACATACCCACGAGGAAGAACACCACGATATATTTTTCGGTGAATAACGAGCTGTTTTAATAGACAAAACAATGCTTCGATACAATGTACTAAGTCACTATCCATTCAACTTAATAAACTCCCGAATTTGATAGTAATCAACGACACCTATGACCATATCATTTTCATATACAGGCATAACCGGAATGTGTAATTGAGTCATTTGTCGATAAACTTCTTGCAAAGGTGTATCGGGGCTGAGGTAACGTAGGCGGTCATTCATCAGGTCGGAAACGAAAAAACCTTCGTTCTTATATTTCGCTTTTGGGGCGATATATTTTTCAAAAAGATTCTGTTGATTTTTATAACGTTTTAAAGCATTGATAATCATTGGGCGAGTAATCACACCTGTTAAATCTGTTTGTTCCGGTGTACTTTCCACCACCAAAAAGCCCTGTTCGGCAGTAGTAGTGATGTAAGGCGAAATTTCATTGAGACCCGTATTAGCAGGTAATAAGGTAAATTGAGTTCGCATGACATCTCGTGCGGTTTTATCTTTCAATGCTTCTTCAGTTCGTACACTGTGGTACTCCTGTGAAGCGGCAAAATAAACAAAGGCAGCAATCAAAATCAGAAAAGGACTCGAATCGGGCATAAAGCTCATCACCGCAAAACCAATAGCAAACAAGCGTCCAAGGTAAGATGCAATTTTGGTAGCAGTCACGCGCCGGACAAATAACGCCAGCAAACCACGCAGTACTCGTCCACCGTCCATCGGAAAAGCCGGAATACAATTAAAAACGACCAAACCAACATTGGTAATAAAAAGCCACGAAAGAAAATTAGAACCGTTGATGACCAAGCCATCCACTTCCTCCGGTATTGCAGCAAATATAGCATGTGATGTCAACAGAAAATAAATGAGCAAAACCGTAGCAATCGCGACATTCACCATTGGTCCCATAACAGCTACGACAATCTCCCGCCACGGTTGCTTGGGCATATCCTTAAGACGAGCTACACCACCAATCGGCAATAAGGTAATATCCTCAGTATCAATACCATACCAACGTGCCGAAAGCGAATGTCCCAATTCGTGTAAAATTACACAACCGAATATCGTCAAAACAAAAGCTACCAACCACAGCAAACCTATGGTATCCATGCCTCTACTCCAACCATCGTAAACAAAATACAAAATCAATAATGGAAACGACCAATGCACATATATCGGAATATTGCTGATTTTGCCAAGCCGTAGTCTTTGTTTCATGTATTTTTTTTCAAGTATAATGTTTTTTAAGCAAAAAGGGTTGTCTTATTGAGCGATTTGAAACAAAAAATCAATAAAGTACTCGCAAATTAGCACAAAAAAATGTTTTGGTTGTCAAAAGCATGTCTAAGGTGTACAAGTATCTTCGATAAGGCTTACATAATCAAAATACACATTTGCTGCATCGCCCCCAATCAAAAAATCTAAATTTACATTATTATCTGTGGGGTCATTCATAGTGAAAGTGACGGTATGAGTTTGCATACTCGTTGTGAGATTGACGGTTTCAAAAGCATACGCAGCAAAGGGCGCAACTGCTTGACCTACTTTGACAACGACAGTTCGGTTGCTATCCGCACTTGCCAGAAACGATACCGTGTAGGTCGCGCCTTGTACAATCGAAATGTTGCCTTGATTGAATCCGGCATCCCATGGATCGACCCCAGGAATGATACCGGTGAGATTCGCAATGCCGCTAACCGCAGTTGGTGTGCAGTTCCAATTATTCCAATTGGCGATATTGGTATCAAAGGTCGGATTTTGTAACAGTTGACAACTATTTTGAATGGGCGTACCGCTACATGTACATGAGCCGTTTTGCACATCATTTATCGTATTGGGGACGCTATCATCACAGGCAACTCCGGCAGGAATACAGCCCGTACAATCGAATTCGACGAGGCTTGCATCGTCAAGATAAACGCTGGACGGAGAAAGTCCAAGATAAAATTCTAAACTTGAATTATTATAGCTCGGGTCGGTCATCGTGAAGGTAAAAGTATGGGTTTGCATACTCGTCATGAGGTTAATGGTTTCAAAGGCAAAAGCATTAAAGGGCGCAACTGCCTGACCAACTTTGACAACGATGGTTCGATTCGCATCTGACCGCGCATTAAATGAAACGGTGTAAATCCTGCCTTGCGCTAGCGAAAATCCGGCTTGCGTGAATCCTGCATCCCAGGGGTCTGCGCCCGAAGTGATGTTGGTGAGATTCGCCACACCAGCCACCGATGCAGGGATACAATTCCAATAAACCCACGGATTAATATCGGTATTAAAAGTGCCGTTGGTGATCAATTCACAATCTGATGCGGATGCTTCGCAATCTTCGATGATGAGTTCGAGGTCTGCATTGGCGGCAGAACTAAAGCCCGAATTGAGCCTGACGCAATCGCCCGCTTTGAGCGATATGTCCGTTCCCGCAGGCACTGTACCTGACGAGATGACTTCGTTTTGTGCATGGGTCGTACCCGTAGAAAGTAGGGCAGTTCCCAAGTCAATCACAGGCGGACAATCTTCCGAAAAAGTACCCGCTACACCCGCCACATTCGCCAACAAACGCAGATAAGCGGCTTGGTAATAGATGGCAGGTTCGGAGATTTCCCACGAACTTTCGGGAAAGCCATCGTTGAAATCAAGGTAACTTTTTTGTGGCGGTTGGTTGGCTGGCGGCGAAATGCTCCCTACCGAAAAATCCTTATTTGCACCACCTGTGATGTAGCCGGGTGCTGGTCCGTAGGTGGAGGTAAGCGCATTGTCCCACACCGAACCATCGGCAAACCATTGGTGATACATTTCATTGGCGCAGTTTTCCGCACCATAATTATACATATTTGTGAGATAAGTAATACCAAGCGGATTCGTGCCATGAAAATAATGCACCATTTCATCAGCTTTCATATCGTAATCGGCATTATTTGCAGAGTTAATATCGTACTTCACCAACCAACGATTCATTACGCCAGTACTCGCTTTCGGCAGGTTGCTGCCCCAGTGATACATCCAATCCGGCACAGCTCCGCGATACAAATCGCTATTGTCAAAACCATAAAAATTACTGTTGTTTCCGCTTACATCATTTGCTATCGAATTTGTAATGGTCGTGACTGTCGCGGCATCTGCCCCCGCGATTGTGGTGTATAATAAAAGGGCATCATTTAAAGGCATTTTGTAAGGCGCCCAGTAAGCATTGGCGGTTTGTTCGGTAGCCGCTATGTTATTCATAACGTATTGGCTATAAGCATTTTCTCCTGTCAAATCAAATAAATGTACGGCGGCTTTGAGGGCTTTATCGCGTTGGGTAGCAACATCCCAATCGGCATCGCCGGAGATGATTTCGCCATTATCACAGGAGGTATCAAATTGATTGGTATTGATTAAAGGGAGGACGTAATCCCATGTATTTTCCGCGCTCGTTTGTAGTTCTTGTGTAAAGGTATTCATAGAAGAAAAATCGCTAAATACCTTCGCCGCATGAGCAAATACGCCCGCTACGGAAATAGAAGCCGAAGTACAGGTAGGTCCGTAATATCGTGGGTCGGTATTGAGACTCGGTGGGGTTTGGGTATTTTCTGAATAGTCTTTGCTGCCCATTTTTAGGTGGGTCGAACCATCGGAATTGTTCATTTTGAGTAGCCATTCCAACTCCCATTTGATTTCATCTATGATGTCGGGGATGCCATTGCCGGATTCGGGAATATCCCAATTATCGCCAAAAGCCTCTGGGTTTTCTTGATAAGCCCACAACAAATCGTGCATCACGCGGTCTGCGAAAGTGACGTATTTGTTGAAATCTCCAGCATCGTACCAACCGCCACTCAGGTCTTTTTCGGTGGCAGGATTGTCTTGGTCAAAGATGTAGCGACAGTTCGCATCTTGCAAATTATTGAGAAAAGAGGTGCCGTCTGTCCAGCCGCCTTCGGCGTAAGGCGGTACTTTTTCGGTGTTGCAGCGGTTGTAATAAAACATCCGTCCGGCGGTTTTTAGGACTTCATTATATACATTTTCGTCGATGTCAAATTGGTAAGAACGCACTCCATTTCCCACATCATACACATAATACGTACCCGCATCCGTGACGCTCGAAAAGTCGAACCACCAGCCTCTATCGCCCGACTGTGCGTGCGTAGTACCGCCATTCCATGCCTGCGGATTTGCTGTGAATACGACATTGCCGCTCGTCCATTCGCGTAGCTGATACGTAGCACCGGGCGTGAAGGCATCGCCTGCATTATACCCAATCTGTGGATCGCTAATGACAGCGACTTTGGACGCATCGGGCAAGTAGCCGAATTGGTCTATTTTGATGAAATTGCTTTCGGGGGCGGTGGGTTGGGCGTATAAGGTGAGGGTGGCTAGGCATAAGCATAGCATCATTGCTGATTTCTTTAGCATAATCATTGTTTTTAATGTGTAAAAATGTGTGTTTATAGGTTTAGCTTGATACGACGCGAAACAGGCGTAAAGGATTTGTGTGGAATGGGTCTGAATGGATATGTAAGTTAGAGGATTTTTTTTGGTGGTACAAGTTTTTTGGTTTTAACAATTACATAAATGCAAGCCAACGATAGAGACTTGACTTTTTATGTTTTGTTGCGTATAGGCTTTATAGTCCAAATATCATAATTCTTTTAAAATTAGATTAAAGTATCTACGTAGCACCTCCACAAAAGTGCTAAATTAAAACTCTATTGCCACCAGCTAATGAATAAATTGGAATTTTTGGCAATGATATTTTGGCTGAATTTATGATGCTATTTTTATCACTATCACTAATTGAATTCCCCAAAGTAATTGAACTATAACATTTTATTGGTAGGTCTACTATTCTTTCTTCTTCTGTAAAAGGTTTTGTTACTGTTCCGTCTGGATTCGAATTTATTTTTGTAAATCTAAATTCTTTTTCAAAAGAATACCTATCTGGAATGCTAAATAATTGTATACGAAATTCGTTAATTGCTGCTTCAATTGAATTTGAACTAATTGGACTGATACTAGGAATATTTTCAGGAGGATAGTAGTTTACTAAATCACATAATCCAGATAGCATATCAATTTTTCTCAATTCTTTTACATTTAATCCTACACAATACCCTTGACCTAAATGCCCCCATTTTTCCCACATCTCGCTATTATCCCAGTTTGTTGTAGTACAAAAAGCACCCGTAACACTATTCAATAATTCAAAGAAATCTCTTTCTGTACTTATCTGGTTCTCTTCATCCCAAAATTTCACCTTCTTCATCAAATTTTCTGCATGTTCTGTTACATCTTTAACTCTTAATTTTTCAATACCAATCATTGCTACCTCTATAGTCGCTCTTTCATATACCTTTTCATAAATTTGCTCTTGAGAAACACTATCCCAATCAAAAGGTAATTTCCATTCAGGATAGTCAGCCCCCCAAGATTTTGAGTTCGACATTTTTATCTTTCTTTCTGTAATTATTTTATTGCTTTCTGGTTCATAGTCATCCCAAGCAAGAAATTTATAAACTACATCAAAACTCATAACACATTAATTAAATTTCACTGTCTATTATTTATTTTTCTGAATTGTTTTCAATTTTTTCTTTATCAAAAAGAACCGAAGTAGTCATTTATTATAGGATTTGCAAAATATCCAACAAGCAGTAAAATTAATCCTGCAATTAGATTGATTGCAAGTCCTTTGACCCATTCATTTTTATTACTCTTTGCAATTGCTTTGTCTAATTCTTTAATTAGTGGTTGGATTTTTTCTTGTTCAATTTCTGTTAGTTTTGAGTAGTGGTCAAATTCTTCTTTTAATTTTACCACATTCTCTGTTCTTGTTTTAATGTCGTCCTGTAGTTCGTTAATTAAATCTGAGGTATCTTTTAATGATGAAAGCACTTTAGATATTTTATCTTCAATTTCCTCGCCTGACCTTTTTATTTCTGTGATATAAGTTGCTATACCGGGAATAATTGGAATTGATATTTTTATCCTATTTGTTCCCAAATAGTCTAATATTTTATTTTTCATAATTTGTCGTTTTACTTTATTTTTGCTTACTACTAACTTCAAAATACACGTAACATCTCACTTTTACTCTTTGAATGTCAACAAACTCTAAAGCACCCCAATACCGAAAAGCCCACCCCTCTGAAGTTATATCACCTACAAATATATCTATTTTCCTACATTATCCCAAAAAAACATCACAATCGCGCTGATAAGTTGCGGAAACCTACCTAAAGTACATAGTTTCCGCAGCTTATCGGCGCATTATTGACAATGTGATGATTATGAACGATTTATTCGCCCATCCTCAAATTAGAGTAAAAAGTAACACAGGCTTCCAGCCTGCACCGCATTAGTTCTGTTAAATTTTAAGGCAAAATCCTACCAAAATGCAGGCTGGAAGCCTGTGTTACTTTTCACTTTAATCTGGGGATGAACGTATTTTTTTATTTTTAAGAAAAATCAATAAACCGATTCACCCACTCCCGGATTACTCCTGAATCAACATCTTTTTTCAAACTCTTCACGCCGATTTTAACAACAGATTCGCCCATTCTATCTATGCGATTTTCCATTAATAATTGGTCATATTTCTTGCTAAATTCGGGATGTGCTTGTATGCCGAGCATCGTTTCGCCTACTCGAAATATCCCCACAGGGCATTTTTTATTCCCTGCGAGAACGGTTGAATTGTCGGGCAGTTGGATGACTTGGTCTTGGCACATCATCAGTAAACCGACCGAGCTTTGGAAAGGCTGCATCCATTTTTCCTGTTTTTGTATTTCAAATTCATGTACGCCCACGCACCAACCGTTTGGTGACTTGGTGACTTTTCCGCCCAATGACTCTCCAATTAATTGATGTCCAAAACAAAAGCCAACATAGTATTTTTTTTGTTGGTAAATGTCTCGAATGACACCTTGCAATCGAGTTATCCAATCTTCTTTTTCATACACCGAACGATGCGAACCACTCGCAAAATACACGTCATATTTATCTAAATTTTCGGGCAAATATCCTTTACAAACATCAAATACCGTCCATTCTAATGCTGGAAATAAGTCGGTAAACATATCTGAATAATCTCCAAACTCTTCCAGATATTCGGGCTTGACATGGTCACATAAAAATAAGGCTGCTTTCATCATTGATATAAAAATAAACTAATTCATTTACAGGTAATTTTAGGAGTTTTTGGCTAAAGTCGAACTAAGTAGTCAGTCAAGCTAATACTGTCGGGTAATTTGGCGAAATTTGCCCGATTACTTCGTTGGAGAACATCAGCCTTAGCGTAGGCTATGGCTAATAACCTCCGCCTCGTACTCGACTAAATTTCACTCAAATTCACTCGACATTATTAACTTGACTGACTACTAAATTAGTAGATTTATTAGATATTTCATATCACGAGTTGATAAATTGCGACTTGTCGCTTTGAGTATTTTGGCAGTAATTGTACATAAACTTTATATGATATTCAAATTCAAGAAGTTCGATATTCGACAAAAAGGTAGTTTGATGAAGGTCGGGACGGATAGTATTTTGCTGGGCGCGTGGGCGAAGGCGGGGCAGAGTAAACATATACTCGACATTGGAACGGGGACGGGAGTGATTGCTTTGATGTTGGCACAACGCTATCCGAAAGCTCATATTGATGCTGTCGAAATTGATGAAACATCAGCATTGGAAGCAAAAGAAAATGCTCGTCATTCGCCCTTCGCAGAGCGTGTTAATGTTGTTCATACGTCTATTCAAAAATTTGCCGAAAATACTGTGCGTCAATATGATTTGGTGGTGAGTAATCCGCCGTTTTTTAATACTGGAATGGCGCGTAATGCAGCACGTCATACGATGAGCCTGAGCCATGAGGAACTTTTGTTTTTTGCAAAGAAATTGCTGGCGAAAGATGGTCATTTTTGTGTCATCTTACCGCTTGTCGAAGGTGAACAGTGTATCGAAACAGCCAAGCATCACGGACTTTATTTAAATCGAAAAACAAACGTAAAACCAAAATCAGATAAGCCCATAGAACGCCTGATTTTACGTTTTTCCAATACAGAAAAAACGATAATTGAAGATGTTTTGATTGTTGAAAAAGATAGTCGCGAACGAGCATATACTGATGCTTACAAAGCACTGACGAGTGATTTTTATTTAAATATGTAAAGAATTACTCATTCAACCCCCAATCATAATCCAAATAAGTGACCTTTGCATCAGATGAAGTTTTGACATCGCTGTATTGATTGATGTATTCTATGAGCGTAGTGTTTTTCGTAAAATCGCCTTTGAACCAAGAGAAAATCCTGGAGAGTTTGGCATTGTCTATAAAGACTTGATTTTTAGAATGGTCGTTGATAAAGGCGCGGGCTTGAGTGGTGAGTTGTGCATCTATATTTGCTGCGATGAAGGCTTCATTGAGTAAATTCGGACATGAAATTGAGGCACAAACTATCGCAAAATGTATGCGCGGTTCGTCAAATTCTTTTCGCAAGATTTCATGTTCGATATGATTGAGATCATAGGTATTGCCTTCTATTTTAATGAATTCTATATCCCAAACCGAATTAATAAAGGGCAATCCTTTTTTTATTTTTTTAATACTTTCTATCGGATAATTTTTTAGAATTAACTCAACCGTATAGGCATTATACGCATTAATCCAATAGGCGAGTTGTTGATTTTTTGACCAGTTTTTATCGTTGGGATGATGTGTGTTTAACAAGGTCAAATATTCATCAAAACGCGCTTTATCGGCTTGAAAACCTTTATAGTTGACTTTGCCATTCGTGAAAACGTGTTTTTGTAGTAATTCTGTCCAAATCTCATGTGAAATTGGCATCGAAGTGGAAGCGACTATTTTTTGATTGACATTATTGCAGGAAAGTAGAGTCGATAAAAAAAGTATAAATAGGAATATGTTTTTCATAATAAAAAAGTGTATTTTTACTGTGTTTTAGTTCATAGTGTTTTATGAATTCAAGCGCAATAAAAATACATTTTTTCTATCATTATAATGATAAGTTTCGCGATTTTTTAGCAATTCAATTTCACATACAATTACTCTACAATAATTTTACCTGCGTCAACTGCTCCGAAACTATCGGCAACCGCAGTCACAAAATAAATGCCTTTTGGCAAACCTCCGAGAGAAATATTTTTGCGATGTGTACCTCTGTCCAATTTACCGTGCGATTGTTTATGTACTTGCTGTCCGAGCCCATTAAATATGTTGAGGGTCAGGCAAGTAGCTTAGTAAATTTTGATTTGTACCTCAGCAATATCAGTGGTAGGGTTGGGAGAAATGGTGCTGATAAATACCGTCTCTTTCGGTAGTGGTTCTCCTTTAATGTCGTAATATTTTTGCATGTTGCGGAGGCTATTATAGATATTGAGCCTACCGCCTGTAACGGTGATGTCTTGCAAGTCGGGTAACCAATCTAGGGTGCAGGACAAATTTTTAATTTCGGAATTAACCATTAATTGGGCAAAATGTTATATGACCTCGTTAGAGGTCGAATATTGGTAGAGTTTTTCAATA
>ENA-ORXR01002478-ORXR01002478.1-marine-metagenome-genome-assembly--contig:-NODE-2478-length-17482-cov-3.446366_pt1 | contig 17482 bp, 11 predicted proteins | sample MGYA00237866_ERZ511479 | MGnify/ENA metagenome assembly ERZ511479 | reverse complement strand
TGTGGTAACACAGGTGTCCAGATGGGTGGTTGGTTCCGTAAGGAAATGAACTCTGCTGATGACTTTAAAGGCTTGAAAATGCGTATGCCTGGTTTAGGTGGTGACGTATTGGCTAAGTTGGGTGCATCACCTGTATCACTGCCTGGTGGTCAGATCTATGAGAATCTGGTTTCTGGTGCTATCGATGCAACGGAGTGGGTTGGTCCATGGAATGATGAGATCATGAAGTTCTATGAAGCAGCGAAGTTCTACTACTATCCTGGAATGCATGAGCCGGGCGCAATGCTTGCCATTGGTATGAACAAGAAGTGGTGGGATGGTTTATCTAAATCGGATCAACTATTAATCGAAGCAGCATCGTCAATGGAAAATGATGTGATGATGGCTGAGTACAATGCTAAGAACGGTGCGGCATTGGCTTCATTGATCAAGAATCATGGTGCTAAGCTTCGGTCGTTCAGTGATGATACTTATGACAGCTTCGGTGAAGCAGCTGATGAAGTATTCGCCGATGTTGAGAAGCACAGCCCGCTGGCTAAAGAAATTCACCAAAGCTTCCTCAAATCACGAGAAGACGTTGGCGCATGGGCTAAGATCTCTGATCAGGCTTACGTTCAGCAACGTAACCGTGTGTTAGGTCTGTAATAAACGATTGATCAACTAAACGGGGCCTTATTTCTAGTTATCTAAGGCCCCGTTTAGTTTTTGGGCTCTGTAAACCCTGAGGCGATCGTCTCAAAGTAAGTCTATTCTAATTCACTCTATTCTTGACCTAGGAATATAAAGAGATGACGGTAAATTCTGTCCCCAAGTCGCGCTCATTCTGGCGTTCCTTCTCCGCGGTTATGGTTGCAGCCGTGTTGCTGTTTCTAATCAGCCGTTACCTAATGTTTTGGCTCGGCGTGCCGGGTGTTGATGCGCTCGTAGGGCACTTTGGCGAAGCCAATGAGTCCCTTGAAGCCAGTCTATTAATGCAGACGGGGGCATTTATCATTTTTTGCTTTGCCCTGTGGTTTTATTTGATTCGTAAAGTCATAAAAACACCGGATGTGACGCTGCAAATTGATTCTGATCGATACTCACGCTGGGCTGCCTACATCATCAGGGCTTCTTTCTGGTCTATTTTCCTGATTGGTCTGGTTGATACCGCGATTTCCTTTTTAAGAATAGAAGATATGTTGACTCCACTGGTTGGCGAATCTTTATCACAAAACCTTGACCAAGCACGTTGGCGAGGTCTGTTTGTTCATTACCCATTGATTGCTATCTCCATGGTAATCGCTTGGTTTAGTAAATCCTTAGGCTTTATCTGGCTTGCACTGCTGGTGGTCATTGCCGAGTTTGGCATTGTTCTATCGCGTTTTATCTTCTCTTATGAGCAAGCGTTTATGGGCGACTTAGTACGTTTCTGGTATGCCGGTTTATTCCTGTTTGCCAGTGCCTATACACTGATCGAAGGGGGGCATGTAAGAGTGGATGTGGTATATGCAGGCATGAGCCGAAAAGGCAAAGCTTGGGTGAATGCCTTGGGATGCTTGCTGTTAGGGCTTCCGTTGTGCTGGGTGATTCTTACGCTAGGCATGGATACCCGTCAAAGCAGTATTATCAGTCCCATCATCAATTTTGAAATGTCACAAAGTGGTTACGGACTTTACGTGAAATACCTCATGGCCGGATTCCTGCTGGTGTTTGCCGTGTCGATGGCGTTTCAGTTTGTGAGTTACCTCTTAAGTAATATCGCTATTTTAACCAATGAACCCGGTTCAGAATTTACGGGAGTAGAAGAGTAATGGAATTAGTTTTTCTTGGGGTACTGTTTCTGCTAATGGCGATCGCGCTGGTCTCCGGCTTTCCGGTGGCCTTTGCTTTACCTGGTTCGGCGATTATCGCCGTGCTGCTGGCCGCAGGCTGTGGCTATATTTTTGAAGGGGATATTACCGCTTACTTTGCACAAGATGGGCCAAAACAATGGCTCAGTGCCGGTGTTACCAACTTCCGAAGTTTGTACTGGATAGTTGAACGCGACACCTTAATCGCGATTCCTTTATTTATCTTCATGGGAATCATGCTGCAGCGCTCTAAAATTGCCGAAGATTTATTGGTGGCGATGGCTCAGTTGTTCGGTCCGATTCCGGGTGGACTGGGTATCTCGGTGGTATTTGTTGGGGCTTTATTGGCGGCAACGACAGGTATTGTAGGCGCGACGGTTATCGCAATGGGGCTTATCTCCTTGCCTGCGATGATGCGCAATAACTACTCCAAATCCTTGGCGACCGGTACCATTTGTGCGTCAGGTACGCTGGGACAAATCATCCCGCCATCCATCGTCTTGATCATCTTGGCTGACCAACTTTCTAGCGCAGCAGATCAAGCAAATACAGCACGTAAGGCACTCTATAAAGAAGCCACTGGCGAATTCTCAATGCCATCTCAGTTTGACGTGGTATCGGCGAGTGCCGGTGACATGTTCATGGGTGCATTGATCCCGGGAATGATTCTGGTTGGTCTATACATGCTCTATATTTTAGTTGCTGCATGGATTAAGCCTAGCCTTGCACCTCCTGTGCCATATGAGGGCAATTATGATGCGAAGTTTGTGCGCAATGTACTACTGGCGTTGGTGCCTCCACTAACACTAATTTTTATAGTGCTTGGTTCTATCATTATGGGTGTTGCTACCGTGAACCAAGCTGGGTCGATTGGAGCGGTCGGTGCCATGATTATGGCAGGCTATCGACTGCATAAGGGTGGCTTTGCCAGATACCTTCCGGCTGCCATTGCACTGCTTTCACTGGGTGTGATTGCCTATGTGATGGATGGACATGACTTAAACGTTCGTAATGTCCAAACCCCAGAAGATCAGCTAGCGATTTATATAGCTGCTGGAGCCGTTGCAGTCTTGCTGATTACGGTCGCATGGAGCGCATGGCGCGTTTTCCGTACTGACAATACGCTGAATGAAGTCATGATTGAAACGGCTAAAACTACCTCGATGGTTTTCGTGATCTTGATCGGTGCGGCTATGCTGACCTCAGCCTTCCGTGCCTTTGGTGGCGAAGAGTTAGTTAAGCATTATCTAACCAGTTTACCCGGTGGCTTCTGGACACAGTTTCTGGTGGTTATGCTGGTGATTTTCTTATTAGGTTTCTTCCTTGATTTTATTGAGATAGCCGTGGTTGTGGTGCCGATTGTTGCGCCGATACTTCTGATGAATCCTGATGCGAATATTACGGCTGTTTGGTTAGGCGTCATGATAGGTTTGAATATACAAACCTCATTCCTCACGCCGCCGTTTGGATTTGCCTTATTCTACCTACGCGGCGTGGCAGATAAAGCGATTCGAACCATTGATATTTATAAGGGTGCATCGATCTTTATTGTGTTGCAGTTAATCGGCCTGGCAATTGCCGGGATGTATCCGGTATTGGTGAACTATCTGCCGAACCGAACCCATCTGCTTTCTGATACCGCACCACCGCCGATTAATCCGAAGCTACAGGCCTGTTTAACGGACTACGTGATCACTGAATACGCTTCTGATGAAACGGCAATTAGAGGCGCTATAAAGACTGCTCAAGGTTTGGATGTTTCGTATCTGCCAGACAATCTGCAAACTAGCTACGGTGAGAGCACCGCCGAGGCTGCTAAAAGCTTTGAACTGATGGCTGAAACGGCTGCGGCTAAAGTTGCTCTGGATGCTTATGTGGTTGAGTACGAACCGATTCACAAGAATGTTCGTTATATTGAAAGACAGATCAAATCATTGGGCAAAGAGATTGAATTGCTAGAAGCTGAAATAAAGAGTCTTTCTTACAGTGATAATGATGAGTCGGTGTTAACTGCCTCGCTACAAGCGACTATCGATAGTGCAAAAGCAGAGCAGGACGTATTGACTCAATCGATTCCGGAGAACTGGACGGCTGCTCGTGAAAAGTTTGTCACGCTGAATACGGCGATGACTAAAGCGCAGCGTAACTACTACAACACTACTGACGGATCTTATGAGACGCTTAGCAATCTGCGCGGTGTTATTGCATCAACCTCTGCTTTAAAGGACTTCCGCCCTGAAATCGATAGGCTGGCCGAGACAATCACAGACGCTGAGAAAGATGCAGCAATGAAGACGATTAAAGCGGTTGAAAGCCAATTAAGTGATATTGCCGGTAGCAGCAAGATTAAGTCAGCTCTGTCTAAAGCACGTAGGGCCATTAAGAAAGATGATTCCGCGGAAGGGCGTACCAAAGCCATGACTTTCCATGCAACGGCCATTGAACAGTATGAGTCAGAAATGGAGTGGCGTACTCGTGCAGAGAAACAGCTTGCCCCAGAGCTGACCACTTACAATGATGCCATTATCAACACGATAGGCTTACGTTCGCAGCCACGATTAAGTGACTCACTGGCCAAGCAAGTGGCCATGTGTCAGTCATCGCATCGTGATATTTCTCTAAATTTCTAAGTTCGAATAATTCAGTGTTCCCCAGTTGTTTGCAAGCTCGGGAACACTGAATCAATCACTGGATAAAACCGTAAAAACCCTATATGAATGCAATAATTGAAGCCCAATTAAACCATCGATCAATCCGAAAATTTACAGACAAGGCAGTAGGTGATGAGCTTTTGCTTGATCTGATACGGGCTGCTCAAGGTGCTGCATCATCAAGCTTTATTCAAGCCTATTCTTTAGTTCAGGTAACCGAGGCTGATACACGTAGTAAGATTGCCACTTTGGCGGGCGGCCAGAGTTGGATTGAAAATGCGTCGGAGTTTTTGGTGATTTGTGCCGATCTAAGTCGTATTGAGCATTGCTGCATTCAAGAAGGAATGGGGCCACTTGAAGGTTATGCTGAACATTTTCTGGCTGCGTCGGTTGATGCGGCGTTGATGGCACAAAACCTAATGCTTGGCGCTGAGTCAGTCGGCTTGGGTGCGGTGTTTATAGGCGGTATACGTAATGACCCACAGCAAGTCTCTGAATTACTAAATTTACCAGATCAGGTTTACCCTGTTTTCGGACTATGTTTAGGCTGGCCAGATGCTGAGCCAGATTTAAAACCGCGCCTGTCAGTGGATGTGATTCTTCATAAAGATACATATGACGCCAGTCGATGTGCCAGTGATGTCGCTAATTATGATAAACAAATGCAGGCTTATTATGCGAGTCGCGGTAGTAATCAGCGAACCAGTAACTGGTCGGCGCAAACCGCCGTGGCGGTACAACAAAAGAAACGTGAACATCTATTAGATTTCCTGCAATCTCAAGGCTTTTTAAAGTCCTGAAATCCGCGTGGTGTATAAAATTCAGTATTGAACTAAGCGCAAAGCAATTTAGTCCAACATCGGAATTCTAATCAATATCGTATATGAGTTTATATCGGTAACTAATCAGATAAGGCAACTCTGATCTTGGCTCCGTATTGATCTTAAACGATATTTTTCTTTAATTGACTACAATATAGGCATTCGTTATGAATATAAAAACACTACTCGCCAGTGCCATCGGTGCAACGCTACTGTCGGTTACCTTACCTGGTTATACAAAAACTCAAAGCATTATCGTTGCTGGCGGTTGCTTTTGGTGTGTCGAGTCAGATTACGAGAAAGTTGATGGCGTAATCGAAGCTGTTTCAGGCTATATCAACGGAACCACTGCCAACCCGACGTACGAGCAGGTGGCTTCTAAGAAAACAGGGCATTATGAAGCCGTCAAGATATCCTTTGATGATGAGAAAGTCTCAATGCAGACTCTGGTTGATTACTTCTGGAAAACGATTGATCCAACCGATGCGTCTGGTCAGTTTTGTGATAAAGGAAGTCCCTACTTAACTGGTTTGTTCTATCAAAATGAAGAGCAGAAAAAAATATTTGAAGCGTCGCTAGCATCAGTTAAACAGTCCAAGCCGTTCAAGGCAAAGATCGTTACGCCTGTGCTTGAAGCTCAGCAGTTCTACGTGGCTGAGGGATATCACCAGAACTACTACTCAAGAAATCCAATTCGCTATAACTACTATCGCAATGGTTGTGGACGGGATAAAAGAATCCAGCAGCTATGGGGCGATGTTGCAAGTAAGCATCACAAGAAAAAATAAAGCCGTTTGGTACTAATCCTAAGACTGATTAGCATTAAAAAGACAGGCCGAACTCCGGCCTGTTTTTTTGTTCGATAGGTTTTTATTTATAATGGCTAAGTAGGAATCTAGCAACTTAACGCTATAGTTTTTGTCATGATAGTGTGGATGAGTCTGGCTTAAGCGTTTGATACTTTATGCAAAATATTATTTTCCTAAGGGTATCAGTCAGCTATAGTGGTAGTTAATAATAGGGAGATCAAAAAGTGAATATAAAGATAACATTATTATTTTTTCTCATAGGTGTTTTTTCTACACCGATTCAGGCGGAAACTAAATTTAAAACGGAAACTGTCGCTAACGTATCAGGTGTGCCGTGGGGACTTGCACAGCTAGATGAGAATACCCTTATTTATACCCTACGAGGCGGTCAGGTAGGTTTGTTAAATACGGGCGACGGTAAGACCCAAACATTACAGGGCCTACCTAAAATAGCAGTTCAAGGGCAGGGTGGCCTTTTGGACGTTGCTGTTCGGCCTGAGTATGCCCCCGGCGATTGGATCTACTTTACCTACAGCAAAATGCACGATGGTTCACCCGAAACAACCTTGGCCAGAGCGATTCTTAAAGATACTAAGTTAACTGACTGGCAGGATTTGCTGATCACCAAAGTAGGCTCTGACAGCGGCAATCACTTCGGTAGCCGTATTGCTTTTGATGACAGTGGCCACGTGTATTTTGGTGTTGGCGATCGCGGTGAAAGAGACAACTCGCAGAGCCTGAAAAACCACGCCGGTACCATCATGCGTCTAAACATTGACGGCAGCATACCAAAGGATAATCCATTTCTGGATAATAAAAATGCGCTGCCTGAAATATACAGTTATGGGCACCGCAACCCGCAGGGCTTAATGTTTGATGCTAAGACCAAGCGGCTTTGGGAAGTTGAGCATGGCCCGCGCGGTGGTGACGAAATCAATCTGATCGCTGAAGGCAAAAACTACGGCTGGCCAGTCATTTCTTATGGCAAAGAATATTGGGCGCCGCTGGCGGTAGGCGAGGGTACTAAGAAAGCGGGCATGGAACAGCCTGTTAAACAGTATACCCCTTCGATTGCCCCAGGTAGTTTAATCATTTATCAGGGCAAAGCGTTTCCTCAATGGCAAGGCAATATTTTTGTTAGCGCCTTAAAACTCAGGCACATCAACCGTATTGAACTGAATGAATCAGGTCAGGCAATTGCTGAAACACGACTCTTGAAGTCGACTAATGAGCGCATCAGAGATCTGTTAGAGACTAGCGAAGGTTATATCTACTTCAGCACTGACTCTGGAAAAATCATGCGGCTGGTGCCTGACAAAAGCTAATAAAGTCATCTTATTCAGGCGGGCTCTCGGTTATACTTCAGGCTAGGATGTATTTAATCGATGCATCATCAAATAGGTCAGGTAAGTAGTCGATATGAGCTCTTTCAGTGTATGGGAAAAATTAAAGCAGGAAGCCGATGAAGCGGTTAAATCAGAGCCTTTATTAGCCAGCTATATCTATGCTTGCGTGCTGAATCATTCAAGCTTTGAAGCCAGCCTGAGCTTTATTTTGTCGAATAAAATTGCGGATAATGTGATGTCCTCAATGGCTGTGCGAGAACTGTTTGAAAAGGCCTATGCAAATTGCCCTGATGTTATTAATTATGGCAAGCACGATTTGCGCGCTGTGTTTGATCGTGACCCCGCTGTATTTTCTATGCTGAGTGTATTGTTAAATTTGAAAGGCTATCTGGCCATTCAAAGCCACCGACTGGCGCACTGCCTATGGAATGATGATCGCGAGTTGCTGGCTTTATTCATCCAAAGCCGCAACTCGGAAGCATTTGGTGTAGACATTCATCCCGCAGCGACCATTGGCAAGGGCGTGATGTTTGATCATGCAACTGGCATCGTGGTTGGTGAGACTGCCGTCATCGAAGACGATGTATCAATTATGCAGCAGGTGACTCTCGGCGGTACCGGTAATGAATCAGGAGACCGCCATCCTAAAGTGCGCTCTGGTGTATTGATTGGTACTGGCGCAACCATTCTCGGTAATATAGAAATTGGCCGTGGAGCTAAGGTAGGGGCAGGCAGTGTCGTTCTAAAATCTGTTGAACCTTGTACAACGGTGGTCGGCGTTCCCGCAACGGTGGTTGGTGCGCCAGACTGCGATCAGCCTTCTCATTCAATGCAGCAAAATGTGTTTGATGATAGCTTTGATCGTGCGGATGCCTAAAATCAACTCGGCCAAGCTCATACGATAATGACTAAAACGCCTTTTCCTGTCACTCCTAACGAGTGGCACCTTCGTGTATTGCTGTTAGCCTGGCCCATTATCCTATCCAACCTGTCAGTTCCTCTAGTCGGTATTGTTGATACTGCGGTGGTTGGGCAGATTCCTGATCCTAAATACATGGCCTCGGTTGCGGTAGGTGCAACCATTTTCAGCAGTGTGTTTTGGATTTTCGGCTTCCTGCGTATGGGAACCACAGGTTTTGTCTCGCAAGCTTTGGGTGCTGATAATCAGCTGGAAGTCGCACAAAGCCTGCTGCGGGCGATAATCATTGCACTGCTGCTGAGCCTGACCGTGATTGCCTTACAGTATCCTATCGCATCGGCAGCGCTTGGCTTGATGAATCCGGGTGAAACACTGGAACCGATAGTCACTGAATACTTTCACATTCGTATTTACAGTGCGCCTGCTACATTTATTAATTATTGCATTTTGGGTTGCCTGATTGGTTTGCAGCGTATGCGATTGGCATTGGTTTTACAGCTGTTGCTAAATGGCAGTAATCTGCTGCTAGACGTGTTGTTTGTATTATATTTTGGCATGGACGCAGATGGTGTGGCCCTGGCCTCGTTGATTAGTGACTATATCGCCTGCTTTGCCGGGCTGTGGTTTCTCCGCGCCTATATAACGCTAGCGTTTCAGCAAAAAATAAGCCCGGTGTTTCGATGGCTACTCGCCTTGTTCCCACCGGATAAATTGAAGGCGTTGTTCGAAGTTAATGGCAATCTATTTATCAGGACATTGTTCCTTAGCAGCGCGTTTTTCTTTTTTACTTCGAGAAGCGCCCAGTTTGGTGTGGTGGTACTTGCCGCCAACGCTATTCTAATCAATCTATTACACATGCTTGCTTATGGTTTAGATGGCTTTGCGCAGGCTGCCGAGTCGTTAACGGGAGAAGCCTTTGGAGCTAAGAATCGCCAGGCTTTTCGTCAGGCCGTTAAAAGTTCTACGATCCTGGCAGGGATAATGGCCTGTGGGATTGCCGTTCTATATGCCATCTTTGGCGTATCAATAATTAACTCGATGACGGTTAATCCTGAGGTGGTTACGACAGCTATTCAGTATTTGCCTTGGTTGATTGCAGCACCACTTATCTCGGTGTGGAGCTATCAATTTGATGGTATTTTTACCGGGGCGATGGCGACCGCTGCGATGCGTAACACGGTGTTATTCTCCACTATAGTTTACGTAGCTCTGGTGTATGTGCTGACGCCGTGGATGGGGAATCATGGGCTGTGGTTGAGTATGATGCTGTTTTTGGCGCTGCGAGGAATTAGCCTGTGGTTTGCTTATCCTAATCTCTTAAAATCACAGAGCTGAGTCAGTGTGAACACCCATCAATTTCAGAGCTAGAATATGCGATTTCACTCGTGCTGGCGGCTAAAGTTCGCCAGCTATTTAAACCTCTTTTCCTGATTAAAGGCTTTCAATAATCTCAACAATATCCACAGTCACGTCCATCAACGGTGGTGTTTTAACAAAGCCAGAAAACGCCCCTGAAATAGGCGGCACCGCTTCCGGATGAGTACTTACCGCGATGGGAATATAGCTACTATCGACCAGCTTACCTGTTGTGGAGTCAAACCCCTTCCAACCGGCACCCGGTAAATAGATTTCTGACCAAGCGTGAGTTGCCCCCGCATCAATCGGTAGTCCTTTAATGTACTGATAGCCACTTATGAAGCGTGCCGCCAGACCCAGGTGCCGACAGGCTTCGATAAACAAAGTGGCCATATCGCGACAAGAGCCGGATTTTTCTTGCAGTGTACTTGCAGGGGACTGCACGCCAGGTTCCTCACGTACTTTGTATGCAATTTGTTTAGCAATTGTCTGATTAATATTCTCCAGCAAGACATAAGTTTCAATTGTCTCGCCTACTTGCCAGAACTGCTTAATCCAATCCAGAAGAATCTCTGTATCTTTTGGAAACGCCAGGCTTTGCAGCGGTAGCAAATCGTTACTTTCTGCAGTGTCGTATTTAAAAGGGAAAGAGGCTGCGCGGACATCGATCAAAAAATCCAGCGGTGTATCATCACGGTTCTCAAGAATGACTTCACTTGAGAAAATTAATTTATCGCCGGGCTCTTTAAATGTTACCACCGCCACACTATTGTCATTCACATCACGATGCCAACGTAATTGATTAGCGGGTGAAATTCTTAACAGTGAAGTCCTAATGCGTACATGATGCCCCTCTCTTGGTCGCAGCAATAATTTATGCGGTAAGAAGGTTACCTCATTGGGGTATTGGTACGTGGTTACATGTCGGATTTTCAAGCGTCGCATAATAAGTTTTCTTATCTTATATTAAGTTATTTCTGGTTCGGTGGTAGGCGCTGTAACCGAAGGAATATTGACGGTAGGTGTTACCGCAACTGAAAGTGAGGCCTTTTGGGACTCTGACAACTCAGGCAACACCGGAAGTGTATGGAACGCGTCTAAAATAGCTTCACCCCAGCCTTTGCGCAGCTGTCTCAGGTAAGGGTCACTGTTACGGAAAATGCGGTGTTGCCCAGGAACTAACGTGTCTACCCTATAACTGGTTATTTCTATCGGCGGGCCAACAGTGACATTACTGCGCATTGTTGAGTCCATAGAGACCATTGTTGCACGGATCGCATCATCTTCAGGCGTATCTTCAACCACTACCCGATCCAGTAACGGCTTGCCGTATTTGATCTCACCAATTTGTAAGAACGGCGTCATTGCCGGACAGGTAATGTGGTTGCCTTGAGAATAAACCATAAAAATTTCCGGGGGATCAATACCAATTTGTCCGCCAATGATGAAACTTGCTTCGGCGTTATAACCAGAATTCATTTGCGTGCCTCGATGCTTGTTTTGCATCATCAAGCTTACCCGCCCAACGTAGTCTGCGGCATCAGACAGGTACTTCACATTGTGAAGATTGGTTGCTTCATTTTCACGAATGTCGCGATTGATCTGCATGACAACGTCTTGTGTCGTCGCTAGATTGCCTGCACTTAGCAATACGAATTGCCTCTCACCGGGGATACCCCAGCTAAACATTTTACTATAAGTGCTGACGTGATCAGGCCCAGCGTTAGTCCGTGAGTCCGAAGCGAAGACTAGGTGTGTATTGGTTTTAATAGCGATGCAGTAAGTCATTTTTTCAGTGTCGTATAAATTGGTAAGGCAAATGCGCGTGGGGCGCCAGTTTTTGTGTATAATTTGCTAAACAATCTTAATTCCAACCACTAAAAAATGTCCTCATACGAATAAGCGGACTAATGGTTCAGCATATGATTGCGACAAATAGTCGGGAGCAACTGTTTGTTCTGGATGATTGTTTTATATCAGCGTATTTTACCCGCAAATAAACTTTTTTACTTTATAATTTAATAAATAGTTTTCATTGAACTTATGTATCTGATAATACATTATCTCAACATTTCAACAGATGGCATGAACTTTGCTGGCATTAAGTAAAGGCTTCAACTCCAGTATCCGGTTTTAAGTAGCATCCCCAATTAATAGTTACATGAATAAGGAATCCGTTCTATGAAGTGGAATACTTACGATTCAACCTCTTTTTTTGATGAAGTTCTCGAAGAAAATGCTAAACCCAGGCCCGTTGCAAAACATCTCGTTGAATACCTCGACACATTGGAAGAAAAAGAATTACAGGCGCGTAAAGAGGCTTCTCAGCTTTGTATCGAAGAAATGGGGGTTTCTTTCACTATCTACTCAGAAGGCGACAATATAGATCGTCATTGGCCCTTTGATATCATCCCCCGACCTATCCCTGCTGACGAATGGAAAAAAGTAGAAAAAGGCCTGATGCAGCGAATGAAAGCCTTAAATTTATTCATCAATGACGTCTACAACGACAAAAAAATCATTAAAGACGGCATTGTTCCAAGCCATTTAATCGATGGCTCAAGTAACTATTTAAAAGCTTGCGAAGGCATAACGCCCCCTCATGGGGTGTGGGCTAACATTTCAGGCACCGATTTGGTGCGTGATGGTGAGGGCACCTTCCGGGTACTAGAGGATAACCTGCGGGTACCTTCCGGTGTTTCTTACATGATTGAGAATCGTCAGGTCACTAAACGTATATTCCCAGAGCTGTTTGATAATCAAAGCATCCTGCCTGTTTCAGACTATCCAACGCATCTTTATGAGATGCTGGCTTCGTTGTCACCTCGTGAAACAGAAAGGCCGGTGATTGCGTTATTAACGCCCGGCATCTACAACTCCGCTTATTTTGAACACTCTTTCTTAGCTCAGGAAATGGGCATTGAGTTGGTTGAGGGTGCTGATTTGTTTGTTGATACAGATGACTGTGTTTATATGCGAACGGTCGGTGGAAAGAAACGTGTCGATGTCATTTATCGTCGAATTGATGATACTTTTCTTGATCCTGAAGTCTTTAATAAGGAGTCAATGTTGGGTGTGCCAGGCATTATGCGCTCATGGAAGCAAGGTAATGTGGCCATTGCTAATGCACCGGGAAGTGGCGTCGCTGATGATAAAGCTGTCTACGCTTATGTACCAGCGATGATTAAGTACTATCTGGATGAAGAAGCAATTTTGCCTAACGTCAAAACCTTCCTGTGCCATATCGAAGAAGACTATCAATACACCCTTGAAAATGTCGATAAACTGGTGATTAAGCCAGTTAATGAGTCTGGTGGCTACGGTATTTTGATCGGGCCTCGAGCGACTAAAAAAGAGCATGCGGCGTTTCGAAAGTTGATCAAGGCCAATCCGCGTAACTACGTGTCACAACCAATGCTCGATCTTTCAACAGCCCCCGTTCTGGATGATGAAGGGGTTTCGCCGCGCCACCTCGACTTACGCCCGTTTATTTTACAAGGTAAGGATTGTTGGGTGACCAAGGGCGGCTTGACCAGAGTCGCCATGGTCAAGGGGTCATTAGTTGTAAACTCTTCACAAGGCGGTGGCAGTAAAGACACCTGGATTGTCGAGTCTTAACTAATCAAGCATTGAATCTACTGAATGTCGGCAGCATATAGCTGCCTGACGAACTCAATATAAAACAAGGAATTGGTATGTTATCCAGAAATGCTGAACGTATCTATTGGCTGGGTCGATACATAGAGCGTACTGAAGACACGGCTCGTTTGCTCAATGCTTTTTCACACGTTATGTTGGACTTACCCACTTCTGGGAGGTTGGGCTGGGATGTGTTGCTAAAAATAATGGCTTCAGAAACCCTGTTTTATGAGCACTATGAAGTTGCTGATGAAAAAAGCGTGTTTAAATTCCTACTTGAAGATATCAGAAACCCAAGTTCAATAAGATCTGCTGTCAGGGCGGCAAGAGAAAATGCGCGCACTTTGAGAGATCGTCTTCCGCTTGAAGGGTGGGAAATGCTCAATGACCTTAATCTCTTCATCAAGAAGGGGATAGTGGATGCCTCTCGTCAACGCAATCGATTCCAGTTTCTGACAGATACGATTACCAAATGCCAGTGCTTCAACGGTATGATTCGCACCACGTTGAGCAGAAATCAAACCTACGAATTTTTGTGTATGGGCGCGTTTATAGAGCGGGCCGATATGACGACGCGAACTCTGGACATTGCGGCTGACATCTTATTGAAGCGCTCGGATGCGGATGGCGTCTTTGACACGCATATTTGGATGGAAATTTTGAAAGCCCAAAATGCAGTCATGATGTACCGCACGAAAAATGGCCCTCGAAGCACACCCCGTGACGTGCTGCGTTTTCTGATTGGCGAGGGTGATTTCCCAAGGTCAGTCAAACACTGCATTAACGCGATGAAGGGGCTGGTTCAAGCACTGCCTGAGAATGACGCTTTCACTGAAAACACACAAAGCCTATTAACTAAACTTGATGGTTTTGTTGAGAGGGATGAGATCGTCCCTGAAAAATTACGAACTTTCTTCGATGAAACTCAGCAAGGGCTCAACGATGCCCATTCCATTATTGCCACGACTTGGTTTCTAAGTGCCGAAGTACCTGAAGCCGCAACTTCAAAAACAGAAACCCAAAACCAAACACAAAGCGAGACCTCCTAAGATGACGATTCAAGTCGCACTCAATCATAAAACCAGCTATGAATATGATCGTGCTATTACGCTTTCACCCCACGTTATTCGATTGCGTCCAGCCGTTCATTCGCGCACGCCGATTTTATCTTACTCCTTAAAAATTGAGCCAGAGAATCACTATATCAACTGGATGCAGGATCCTTTTGGTAACTATGAAGCCCGTTTGGTTTTTCCGGAAAAGACCACGAAATTCTCCTTTGAGGTGGATTTAATTGCTGATATGACGGTAGTAAATCCGTTTGAGTTTTTCGTTGAGTCCTATGCAGAGCAGTATCCCTTTGCCTATGAAAAAACGCTGAAGAAAGAGCTACAGCCGTATTTGAAAAAAAATAGTCGCGGCAAACGCCTCAAGGCTTGGCTGGAAAAAGTTGACCGCTCTGAAGTGCGCGTGCAAGACCTGTTAGTCAGAATCAATCAACAGCTACAACAGGAAATTGGCTACAACATTCGAATGGAACCCGGTGTGCAGTCCTGTGAAGAAACGCTGAAAACGGCCACGGGTTCTTGTCGTGATACGGCTTGGCTGATGGTGAATATTTTACGTCACTTGGGACTAGCCGCGCGATTTGTATCGGGTTATTTGGTGCAGTTAACCTCCGATGAAAAGTCTTTGGATGGCCCATCTGGCCCGGAAGAAGATTTTACGGATCTGCATGCCTGGTGCGAGGTGTTTATACCCGGTGCGGGTTGGGTAGGGCTTGATCCAACCTCCGGTTTATTCGCCAGCGAAGGGCATATTCCATTGGCCTGTACGCCTGATCCATACGGTGCTGCGCCAGTCACGGGCGGTATGGAGAAATGTGAGGTTATCAATTTCGATTTTAGCAATACCGTGCAGCGTTTCTCTGAAGATCCACGGGTAACCAAGCCTTACACAGAAAGCCAGTGGCAGGCGATTAACTCTCTGGGTGAGCTGGTTGATAAAGACTTGGAAGCGGGTGATGTGCGCCTGACCATGGGCGGCGAACCGACGTTTGTCTCTATTGATGATATGGAGCATGAACAGTGGAATACAGGGGCGCTAGGCGAACATAAACGCAAGCTGGCAGGTGAATTGTTTCTACGCATGGATCAGCGATTTGCAAAAGGCAGCTTGCTGCATTACGGGCAGGGTAAATGGTACCCCGGTGAAGAAATTCCGCGCTGGGCGTTAAGCTGCTTCTGGCGAAATGATGGATACGATATCTGGAAAAATTCTAAGCTTATCGCTGAGGATGATAAAGATTATAAACATGATGAAAAAACGGCTGAAAGCTTCAGCAAGCTGCTAACCAAGCACTTAGGCCTGGATGAAAAATATGTGATTCCAGCGTTCGAGGACAAGCTTTATTTCTTGTGGAAAGAGGGCGCTTTGCCCGCAAATCTAAATTCAGAAAAAGCGGATTTAAAAGACTCATTGGAACGTCAGGCGATCGCGCGAGTATTGCTAAGAGGTTTAGATACGCCCGCGGGTTACGCCTTACCACTGTCCTGGAACTTTAATCAGCAGAGTTGGCACTCCGCGCCTTGGGAGTTCCGCAATAATACTTTGTTACTGATTCCGGGTGATTCACCCATGGGGCTGCGTTTACCCTTAGGGTCGCTGCCTTGGCAAGCGGAAGAAGATCGGGAGATTTTAGTTGAGCGCTGCGGTATTGAGGAGCTTGGTGAGTTGGATGACTATGCTGCAACCGTAGCCAAGCGCGTTAGACGAAAGCCTAAAAAGATCAGCAAAAAAATGACGGTGGATGTACCGCATACGGCGATGTCGATAGAAGCACGTAACGGTTGTTTGACGATCTTTATGCCACCGATGCCGCATCTAGAGCAGTATCTGGATTTGATTGCAGCGGTAGAAGCGACAGCGGCAAAGCTGGAAACGCCGGTGCGCATTGAAGGCTATCCACCACCGCGTGATTATCGCGTCACTTCATTTGCCGTGACGCCTGATCCGGGTGTGATTGAGGTGAATATTCACCCCGCTACAAATTGGAAAGACTTGGTTGCCAATACCGAAGCGCTGTATGAAGAGGCGCGTTTGACTCGGTTGGGTACTGAGAAATTCATGCATGACGGTCGTCACACCGGAACCGGTGGTGGTAATCATGTCACCTTAGGCGCAGCCAAGCCTACTGACAGCCCGTTTCTGCGTAAACCTGAATTGCTACAAAGTTTGATTACCTATTGGCAGCACCACCCGGCGCTGTCGTATCTGTTCTCAGGCATGTTTATCGGGCCAACCAGTCAGGCACCGCGTGTCGATGAAGGGCGTGATGAAAAGCTTTATGAGCTGGATATCGCTTTTTCACAAATGCCTAAAGGGGAGACGGATCAGCCTTGGTTGGTGGATCGTTTACTGCGTCATTTGCTGACGGATCTAACGGGTAATACCCATCGCTCAGAGTTTTGTATCGATAAAATGTATTCGCCGGATTCTGCATCGGGACGGCAGGGTATTTTAGAATTCCGTGGCTTTGAAATGCCGCCGCATGCTCGCATGAGTTTGATGCAAGGGTTATTGATTCGCTCATTAGTGGCAAAGTTTTGGAAAGAGCCTTACAAAAAACCATTAGTGCGTTGGGGTACTGAGCTGCATGATCGCTTTATGTTGCGTCATTATATAGAGTCGGATATGCGCGATGTGGTTCGGGATCTGAATGATTCGGGCTATGACTTCCGTTTTGAGTGGCTGGAGCCGTTTCTTGAGTTCCGCTTTCCGCGCTATGGCTCTGTGCAGGTGGGTGATATCAGTATTCATTTACACAACGCGATTGAGCCTTGGCATGTATTGGGTGAAGAGTCGGGTAGTCAGGGCACCGCGCGCTACGTGGATTCCTCATTGGAGCGCTTGCAGGTAAGCGTGCAGGGGCTTACTGACTCTCGTTATATTTTGGTGTGCAATGGGCGGCGCGTGCCGCTCAGAAGTACTGGCAAGCATGGTGAATATGTATCGGGGATTCGCTATCGGGCATGGAATCCGCCATCAGCATTGCACCCTACGATAGGTGTGCATGCGCCCCTAGTGATTGATTTAGTGGATACCTGGAATAA
>ENA-ORXR01002477-ORXR01002477.1-marine-metagenome-genome-assembly--contig:-NODE-2477-length-17482-cov-11.081298_pt1 | contig 17482 bp, 14 predicted proteins | sample MGYA00237866_ERZ511479 | MGnify/ENA metagenome assembly ERZ511479 | reverse complement strand
AAAGAATGCTTAATTAAATGTGGTCAACCAATTGCATCTTGTCATGCTGACAATGCATGTTCAAACGATGGAGACCACAAAGGCTGTTGTAATAATCAATCTTTTGAACTTGATTTGAATTTTGATTCAGGGGAAGTAACAACTTATAGTTTAACAGATGTACAAGTTAAGTTTGTTAATGTTTTTATGTTAAGCTATTTAGGTCATTTGTCACCTTCTCATACTCTACAGAATTACACTAATTATTACCCTCCTCCGCTGGAACAAGACATAACCGTGTTGTTTCAAGTTTTCCGTTTATAGCAGATCATATTTCTAAGGAATAACCCTCATGCGTAGGGTTCTATTTAAATAATTAAGAATATGATTTATAATGAAAAAAACAATTCTATGGACAGTCCTTTTAATAGGATTGATCCAGAACTCAGCACTGAGTCAAGGTCCTCCAATTACTGGAGATAAACCAGTAATGCTAGGTGCCAATACTTGGTTAGTGAAATCTCTAACTGAAATCAGAAATACTGAAGGAGGTACTTTTTCATCAGCACCTTTGATGTTGCATTATCTTCCTTCGGCAAACTCACTAATAGGAATTCATGTTCCCCTAGTCAATTCTAAATTTTATGGTCAAGAGAGCAGCCACTCTTTGGGTGATATAGCTCTGTTAGCCAAATACCAATTTTATCGTAAAGATGGTATGGGTAAAACCTTTAGACTGGTTGCAAAAACTTTACAAATGCTTCCAACAGGGGAACAACTCAATTTGGAAGGCATCAGTATGGGAAACTATCAAAGCTATGTTAGCCTAATTGCAGGTTACGAAAGCTTGAAATATGGAATCTCCAATGAGTTAGGGTACAACCTTCAACCATCAACACAAATGGATGAGTTGAGGTACAAACTCAGTTTTGGTCTACCATTAATGAAACCGTCTTACCCAGTAAAGAAGGTCAATTTATATTTTGAATATCAGAGCAGTTGGTTCGTCAATCTTGATGAATACATGCTATTATATGCTCAAGGTATTCAATACGCAAAAGGACAGTTTACAGTGGAAGCTGCTATTCAATTTCCATTAATTCAACCTCAATCTGAAATAAGGCAAGAACGAAACTTCAGCGTCTTTTTGGGATCGAGGTACATTTTTTAAATCAAAATTAAAATACTTAAAAATGAAAAATTTATTAATAATAATTATATCAACTTTCACATTTACGATTTCATCAAACAGCCTTTATAGTCAATCAGATCGAGATCAAATAGAAGTACAAGTAGATGGACTTGGATGTCCGTTTTGTGCTTATGGATTAGAGAAGAAATTCAAAGAATTCAAAGGCATTAAGGATGTTAAAATCGAGATGGAAACTGGGATATTTAATTTCACCTACCCATCCGAAAAAGAAATGACTTTAGAAAAAGTAGAAAGTCAAGTTGATAAAGCAGGATACACTGCAGTAACTACTAAAATCACCAGAGGTGATGGAACAGTAGAAGAAAGCAAACAGAACATTACAGAATTATCTGATAAATCAGAAATCGTTTCTAAAGACATATTCGTAGCAGGAAATTGTGGAATGTGTCAGGCAAGAATAGAGAAAACTGCAAATAGTATTGTAGGGGTCGTAAAAGCAGAATGGGATAAAGACAATAAGATGCTTACACTGGAATATGATAAGGCACAGACTTCAATCGGTGAAATTTCAGAATCTATTGCTAAAGCTGGGCATGATACTAAATACTCTAAAGCAGAAGAGGACGTGTACAATGATCTTCCAGGATGTTGTCAATACGAGAGAGTTCAATAAATTATATCACAAGGAGGGTGAATCATTGCCCTCCTTTTAGACTTTAAAACAATGGAATTATACAAATATGTATTGGCACTATTTCTTATATACTCGATTTCAAGTTGCAACAACGATACAAAGGAATGGTCATATGTAAAAACAATAGATTTGGGTTCAACTACACCAATTGGATTAACAGCTTTGGAAGGTCATTTATGGGTGTCTGATGGAGATAATAACCAATTGGTACATTTAGATAGTGAAGGAAAAGTCCTATTTAAAGAAGAAGGCTTTGAAAGACCTATGCATATCGCTTCTGATGGTAAATCAATTTATGTACCTGAATATGGTAAGGATCAAATAACCATATTTAACGGAAAAGAAAGGTCTCAACTAAACCTCGTAGATTCTCTTGATGCACCTGCTGGAATACACATAGAAGATGGACAAATTGCTATTGCTGATTTCTATAACCATCGGATATTATTTAAAAATCAAAATGAATGGATTTCCTTTGGAAAAGAAGGTAAAGCCGACGGAGAGTTCTATTATCCAACCGATGTACACATAGCGAACAATAAGATTTATGTAGCTGATGCTTATAATAATAGAATACAGGTATTTGATACTGAAGGGAATCACAAGATGACAATAGGTAAGGAAGAAAAAATAAATGCTGCTACAGGAATCTATGTATCATCAAGTCAGGTTTTCATAACTGATTTTGAGAATGATCGAGTTTTAGTTTATGATTTAGAAGGTAAACTTGTTCAAGAAATTACAGAAGAATTAGAAAAACCAACGGATATATTATTAGAAAACGAATCATTATATATAGCGAATTATAAAGGAAAGAACTTAATGGTATTTAAAATGATTCACGAATAGTAACTAAAAAGCTAAACAATTACAGCACACTGTCGTCCTCGTTCCTGCGGGCGACAGAGAGCTGTAAGCCATCTCAAAAAAGAAATTCGTAAATTGAGAAATGATACTTGTTGAAAAAGATTGCCAGCATGTAACAATAGATGACCACAGCATATCCTCCTTCGTCGGAGACGCTGGGTATCATTATCCGTTACATGCAAGCCTGTTCGATGTAGGCACTCGCAGAAAAAAGAAAAGAGTGCTTTGCACACATTACTTATTCCGCCCCCCGCAAACTAGACCCAGCCACCACCCAGATAATTACGGACACCTGATGCAACATCATTGCACTAATTTTTATATATCTTTGTATTATTGAAGTGGATAACATACATATTACTCGTAGTCATTTCGACTTTTGCGATGATACCATGTAGCGATGGTGTAGATTGTGTCGATGATACAGAGCAGACTTCCCACGATCATTCTGATCATGAGGATTACTGTACTCCATTTTGTAGTTGTGCTTGTTGTGGTTCTACTGTTAATGTTCCGACATCCACATATTCATTGACTGGTATTCCAGATCTAGTTTCACTTAATCAAATCGGGTATAATCAAATATATTCATTTGATTACTTAAATACTGTTTGGCACCCACCTACATATAGTTAAGAGATTTTCATAGGATATCTATGTCCTATCTATTCGTATTTTTTAACTATAATAATCATTTTATATGTTCGATAATATTATCGCTTATTCCGTAAGGAATAAGTTCGTAATCGGTCTGTTTACCGCAGCCCTAGCCTTGTGGGGTATTTATTCCCTCAAGCAGATTCCAATTGATGCAGTGCCTGACATTACCAATAATCAGGTACAGATCATCACCATTTCTCCGACTTTGGCTACTCAAGAGATAGAGCAATTTATCACTACACCTGTAGAGCTGGCTGTCCAGAGTCTTCAAAAGACCGAAGAGATCAGATCCATTTCTAGATTTGGGCTTTCAGTAGTTACCGTTGTTTTTAATGAAGGCTATGACATATACTTGGCTCGTCAGTTAGTCAATGAAAAACTCAAAGAAGCTGAGGCAGATATACCTGATGGTCTCGGAACACCAGAGATGGCCCCTTTGTCTACTGGACTAGGAGAAATCTATCAGTACGTGGTCCGTCCAGAAGAAGGATTTGAAAGCAAGTTTTCTCCTACAGAATTACGTAGTATCCAGGATTGGATAGTGACTCGTCAGCTTCTAGGCATAGAGGGAGTAGCTGAGGTCAATTCTATGGGAGGATTCCTCAAACAATATGAAGTAGCTGTAGATCCTGCACTACTTAAATCTAGAAGTATTAACATTACGGATATATTTTCAGCACTAGAGAATAGTAATGAAAACACAGGAGGAGCATACATCGAGAAGAACTCAAGTGCCTACTATATCCGTTCTGAAGGTTTAGCGAGGTCACTAGAAGACATTGAAAACATTGTAGTCAGTGATCAAGGTAATGTACCTATCTTGGTCAAAGATGTAGCTACAGTTCAGTATGGCAAAGCACCTCGGTATGGAGCTTTGGTAAGAGATGGTAAAGAAGTCGTTGGTGGTAAGGTTATGATGTTCAAAGGAGCTAACTCTGCACAGGTTACAGAGATCGTCAAAGAGCGAGTCATTCAGATCCAAAAATCACTTCCTGAAGGCGTAGTTATAGAGCCTTACTTGGTAAGAGATAAACTAGTAAGTACCGCCATAGGTACTGTGAAAAAGAATCTCCTAGAAGGAGGTCTTATTGTCATCTTCATTCTTGTATTACTTTTGGGCAATTGGAGGGCTGGTCTGGTCGTCGCTTCTGTCATACCTTTGGCTATGTTATTCGCCATATCCATGATGAATGTACTAGGCATATCTGCCAATCTGATGAGTCTCGGAGCCATAGATTTTGGACTTATAGTAGATGGTGCTGTGATTATAGTAGAAGCCATTGTCCATCGACTCCAAGTCAATAAAGCGGGTCTTTCACTAACCCAGAAACAAATGGACGATGAAGTAATTACTTCATCACAGAAGATTAGAAGTTCAGCGGCATTTGGAGAGATCATCATTCTACTGGTCTATATTCCTATTCTTGCATTGGTCGGTATCGAAGGAAAGATGTTTAAGCCAATGGCACAGACTGTTATGTTAGCTATCGCTGGAGCACTCATTCTTTCATTAACTTATGTACCTATGATGGTAGCCTTGGTTTTGAAGAAGGATATCATCAATAAGAGAACATTAGCAGATAAGATTATTTCATTTTTCCAACGATTATATACTCCTGTTCTCAACGCAGCATTACGATTCAAAACGATATTCGTAGGAGCCACATTTGCAATTTTCATATTGAGTCTAGTGGTCTTCAGTCGTATGGGTGGAGAATTTATTCCTACTCTCGAAGAAGGAGATCTTGCCATGCAGCATATCCTTCCTCCAGGTAGTTCGCTATCTCAAAGTGTGGAGACGGCCACGATGATTCAAAACAAATTATTGGAAGACTTCCCAGAGATAATAGATGTAGTGGCCAATATTGGTTCTGCGGAAATACCAACTGATCCTATGCCGGTAGAGATTGCCGATTATGTATTGGTGATGAAACCCAAAAGTGAATGGACTTCTGCCAGTACCAAACAAGGCATGTTTACCAAATTAGAAGAAGCGTTGCACAGTATACCAGGTGTAGGTTTTGAATTTTCACAGCCTATCCAACTTAGGTTCAATGAACTCATGACAGGATCCAAAGCAGACATTGCCATCAAGTTATTTGGCGAAGACTTAGATCAACTATATCAGAGTGCTATAGAGGCAGAAAAAGTCATCAGTAAAATAGATGGTGTAGGTACGGTGAATGTAGAACAGACCATCGGAATGCCTCAGATCATGGTTTCCTATGATTACCAGCGAATGGCACAGTACGGATTGCATATACGAGAGGTCAATCAAGTCATTCGTTCTGCCTTTGCAGGCGAAAAAGCTGGGATCATCTACGAAGGTGATAAGCGATTTGATCTCGTAGTAAGACTATCTCAGGAAAACAGATCAAGCATAGAAGACGTCAAAAACCTATTTGTAAATCTTAGTGATGGCAGTCAAGTACCACTTACTTCAGTAGCAAATATTGACCTCATCAATGCTCCTATGCAGGTTTCTAGAGAGAATACGAATAGAAGAATTGTCATAGGTGTAAATGTGGGTGATACGGATGTAGAGACTTTAGTAGAGAATATTCAAGCACAATTGGATGCAAAAGTAGATCTGCCAGTGGGTTACTATTTCACCTATGGGGGGCAATTTGAAAACCTCAAAGCTGCCAATGCAAGACTAGCTATAGCACTGCCTATGGCATTGGCTCTCATTTTCATTTTATTGTTTTTCACCTTTGGATCGACATCGCAAGCGGCTTTGATTTTCACGGCCATACCATTATCTGCGATTGGAGGGATCTGGGCACTAGAGCTTAGAGGCTTGCCTTTCAGTATCTCCGCAGGCATTGGTTTCATCGCACTATTTGGTGTCGCCGTATTGAATGGAATCGTCCTTATCGGATATTTTAATCAACTCAAAAAAGAAGGAATGACAGATATAATGGAAAGAATTATCACCGGCACTAGAGTCAGACTCAGACCAGTCATAATGACTGCATCAGTGGCTTCTCTTGGGTTTTTGCCTATGGCTATATCTACTTCAGGAGGAGCGGAAGTACAGCGACCATTAGCTACTGTGGTGATAGGTGGATTGTTAACGGCTACCTTCCTTACTCTTGTCATTTTACCGATCCTTTATCATTGGTTAGAAAGATGGAATAATAGAAAAGGAGGAAATAGTAACCTTGTAAAAGGAAGTGCAATGACGGTCTTATTATGTATCGGAATGTTTCCATCTATGCAAGCACAAGAGCAAGTAATCGACCTAGAGACTGCAATGGAAATTGCTATATCCAATCATCCAAATATAAAGGCAGCCGAACTTGAAATAGCTAGAAATCAATCACTCCAAAACCTGAAATATAACTTAGGCAATACGGACATTAGCTACCAAGGTGATGGTCTTTTTGATACAGACTTTGGGCAGCAGGTAAATCAACTGGGTGTCGTTCAGTATATCCCTCATCCTGGTATCATAAGAGCACAGAACAAATTGCAAGATGCATATACCACGAAGAGTACTACAGAGAAGCAGATTAGTGAAAACGAACTAAAATGGAAGGTGAAGCAATTGTACTTTGATATCCAATATAAAAACGAGATCAGAAAACTATACACCAATCTTGCAGATACCTATAGTGAATACGTCAACAAAGCCGAAGTGAGGGTCAATGCTGGTGCAGCTAATCCGATAGAGGCACTTACACTTAAGTCGAAATGGCAAGAGTATCAGCTTCTGTTAAGTCAGACTTCGATTGAGTTAGCTAATATGCAAAAGCAATTTCAGATCATACTCAACACATCGGAACAAGTCATTCCTGAAGAAAGTCTAGACGCTATCGCTTTTACTCCATCTGTCGATACTGAGAACAATCTTCTCTTAATCCAAATCCAACAGGATATAGCAATAGAATCAGCAAAAATAGAAACGATGAAGTCTGACTTGAAACCCAACTTTTCATTCGGATATGCAGCCCAAAGATTTCATGAAGGTGGTTGGCTCAGTGCTGCAGAAGTTGGTATTTCTTTACCCCTATTTAATGGCCAAGCAAAGAAGAGAATACAGGCTCAAAAAGTACAGCTCGATATTGGAAATTTTAAATACGAGAGTCGGTTACTTAGTGTTAATCAAGAACGATTGCAATTGCAGTCCAGAATAGATCTATATAAGAACGGCATGACTTTTTACGAAGATCAGATAAATACTATAAATCCTGAGATGCTACGAATCAGCAATCTGAACTATAAAGCAGGTCAGCTTTCTTATCTAGAGTTATTGAATACACTAGAGTTACTTTCTAACAATAACAAGAATTACTGGGAGCAAATACTAGCTTATAATAAAGCAGTAATAGACTACCAATATCTTACAAATCAATAAACAATAATACAATGAATCTTATCAAATACATATTAATAATTATACTGACCACAATGTTCCTTTCCTGTGGTCACAATCACAAAGAAGCTGACGGTCATGATCATGGTGATGGTCACGATCATTCTTCTCATGCTGAATCTGAAACTGAATCTGATGGTCATGAAGAGCAAGGACATGGAGCATATGAGGAAGGAGGTCTACACCTTTCTCAAGAGCAAGCCAAAACTGTAGGATTGAAGTTTGGAGATTTCTCATCTATCAAAGTAAATGACTACGTGAAGGCTACAGGTGTTCTAGGATTGCCTGCCAATGCTCATTCATCAATATCCGCTAAAGCAAGTGGTATCATCAGAGGTGCTAAGAAATTTGTAGAAGGTGGCTTTGTCAAGAAAGGTGAAGTAATTGCCTATCTGGAAAATCCAGACTTCATGACAACACAACAAGAGTACCTTGAAATACAGGCAGAGTTGGCGTTGCAAAGATTAGAAGTAGATCGTCAGAAGACTTTAATAGAAGGAAATGCTGGTATAGAAAGAGACCTGCAGCGAGCAGAAGCCAAAGCAAGAATATTGTCTACCAAAGCATCTGGGGTATCTAAGCAATTAGAATATCTGGGTATTGCTAGCGCTGATCTTACTCCTAATAACATACGAGATCGTATTGCTATTACTTCACCAGCTGGTGGTTATATATCTACGATAGATTTTCATAATGGTATGTATGCAGAACGATCCACATCACTGATGGATATCATTTCTTCAAAGCACTTACACTTAGAATTAGATGTGTTTGAGAATGATATCGCCAAGGTAAAGCAAGGTCTTAAAATCTCATATAGTGTCCCAGCATTAGGTGACAAGATGTTTGAGGGGGCTGTAAATGTGATTGGTAAAGAATTTGATGGTCAAGCAAAAACAGTAAGAGTTCACGGACATTTAGAGGGAGATAAGCCACAGTTCATCAAGGATCTTTTTGTCAATGCTAAAATATGGCTCACAGACAGTACGGTAGATGCTTTACCAGAGAAGGCTGTGATTACTGACGGTGCCACCTCATTTATCTTTTTAGCATACGACGATGCTGAGATAGAGGAAATAAAGTTTGAAAAGCTTTCTATTATTCCTGGAAGTACAAGTGATGGATACACAGCTGTAAAACTGGTAGATCCTATTCCAGCTGGAATGAAAATCGTCACAGAAGGGGCTTACTATATCTATGCCCAATCAAAGGTCGGCGAATTAGCTCACGAACATTAAAACTATCACTATGAAACAAAATCAACAAAAGGCAATAGACTATTACAATAAATTCGCAAATGTATATGATTGGCTGTCCCCCAATTGGTACTATAAGAAAGCTAGATTTTATGCAATTAGTCAATTGAATCTAAATGAAGACAACACAGTTTTAAACATTCCATGTGGAACAGGTCAAAATTTCGAGTATTTACAAAAGTATTTGAATAATACTGGTTTAATAATTGGTATTGATTTATCTGAAGGAATGATAGAAAAGGCTCAACTGAAAATTAGTGAGAATCACTGGAATAACATTGATATTATTAAGGAAGATGCTACCGAGATCAACACGAATTGGTTATCAAGAAAATACAGTTCCTCTATTAAAGTTGATGCCGTTTTGTGCGATCTAGGTTTATCTGGTTTTCCAAATTGGAAGGAGGTTATTGATAATCTTTACGAGCTTTTAGCTCCACAAGGCCGATTTGTAATCATGGACTGGTATTTACCAAAGCCTACTTTAAGAGGAAAACTTATCAAATGGATTGGCAAAGGAGAAGTAGACAGACCCATTTATCAATACCTACAAAGTAAAACCGACGATTTTAGTGTTGATACTACTTTTAACAGAGGTGGTGTTTTTGTAGCTACGAGTATTAAATCATAACTAAATAAAATAATTTTGGCATTACTAATATTCTTTCTTGTCTATTTCTTTCTAGTATTCTTTCTACGATCATTCTTGCTCTGGAAACGTACAAAAATTAATCCATTGACCTTCAACAAAGGAGACGATGCTCACGGCTACAATGGAAAGGTCTTTAGCATTATATCCATCATTGAATTAGTGGTGCTTGCCTTGTATGCTTTCATGCCTAGCTGGGAAAAATACCTTCTTCCATTTTGGTATTTAGAAAATGAATACCTTACTTATGTAGGTTGGTCTCTACTTTTATTCTCTCTAGCTTTCGTTTGGTTTGCTCAGTCTAACATGAGGGATTCCTGGCGTATCGGCATCGATGAGGAACATAAGTCAGAATTGATTACAGATGGTTTCTTTGCCTTTTCTCGAAATCCCATCTTCTTAGGTATTATGATAGCTAATATAGGTTTGTTCTTGGTACTGCCAAATGCATTTACACTACTGATACTTACACTATCGACCATTAGTATCAATACTCAAGTACGACTAGAGGAAGAGTTCTTAGAAGAAGAATTTGGAGACAAATATTTAGATTACAAATCATCCGTCAGAAGATGGTTTTAAACTTGTGAATATGAATTATAAAAAATCAATCGTAGGAAGTGCTATTGCATTCATTGTTGCTACCAGTTGCTGTTGGCTGCCTGCAGTCATCATAGCTCTTGGTGGAGCATCTGGTCTGTTAGCCTTTGCCAACGGGTTAGAACAAATTAGTGGAGTATTTATAGTAATTGGTTTCATTGCTCTTATCTATGGAGGCTACCTATATAATAAAAGAAATTCTAGTTATACCGATGTAGAAGTACAATTGGCATCTACCGTTACTTGTCCTAAATGTGGACATCAACAAGAAGAACCTATGCCCACAAATGCTTGTCAGTACTTTTATGAATGTAACAATTGCAATGAGATATTGAAGCCAAAACCTGGCGATTGTTGTGTCTACTGTAGCTATGGCACTGTAGCCTGTCCACCTATTCAACAAAGCTTAAATTGCTGTTAGCCCATGTATCAAGCAAAATCAATACGGACCTTTATTGGTTCTAAAAACTACGAGGAATCAAGAAGATTTTATCGTGAACTCGGTTTCGAGGAGATAGTACTTTATGATAATATGTGCCTTTTCAAAGTGAATGAGAACCTTTCATTCTATCTACAGGATGCATATGTCAAAAAGTGGTGCAATAATTCGATGGTTTTCTTGGAAATAGATGACGTAGCTCAATGTTACCAAGAAATCACAGCCAAGAACTTAGATGACAAATACAAGTATGTAAGGTTTACTGACATCAAACAATATGACTGGGGTCGAGAGTTCTTCATGCATGACCCATCAGGTATTTTATGGCATTTCGGTCAATTCAACGATTAAAACTAAAAGACAAATGAAACAAGAAAAACACATACATAAGTACGACAATAATGGCAAAAGAATATGTTGTTCTCTAGAAGAAAAAATTGATCTAAAGACACCACCACCTATTGTCTATACAAAAGATGATGGTCACAGTCATGACCACACATCTGATGAGAATCCTCAGCACGATGACGAACACAATCATGAAGACTTTGGCAAAGCTCCGGCAATAATCAGTTTTATTTTACTAATGCTTGGTTTGGCTCTAGATCACCTAATTCCAAATGAGTTCTTTAACGGTTGGATAAGAGTCGCTTGGTATACTGCAGCCTATCTTCCAGTAGCTTACTCAGTGATCAGGGAGGCAATAGAGGCACTTTCCAAAGGCGAAGTATTTACTGAGTTCTTTCTTATGAGCATTGCCACTATAGGAGCATTCGCTATAGGAGAATATCCTGAAGGAGTTGCTGTAATGTTATTTTATACCGTAGGTGAATTATTTCAATCTGCAGCTGTAAAGAGAGCAAAGAATAATATAACTGCACTACTTGATGTCAGACCTAAAATAGCAAGTGTATTAAGAGATACAATCTATACGACTGTAGATCCTAATGAGGTGCTGATTGGAGAAACTATTCAGGTGAAAGTAGGTGAGAAAATTCCACTTGATGGAAGGCTAATAAGTAAGAAAGCGACCGTTGACACAGCAGCTATTACTGGAGAAAGCAAACCTTTGGTAATAGACAAAAATGAAAATTTATTGGCAGGGTCTATAAATCTTGATGGAGTAATTGAACTAGAAGTAACCAAGAAGTTTAAGGATAGCTCCATATCTCAAATCCTAGAATTAGTTCAGAATGCAACTGCCAAGAAAGCAAAAACAGAATTACTAATCAGACGACTCGCTAAGATTTATACTCCCATTGTAGTTTATATAGCCATTGCAATCTGTGTATTACCTTACTTTTTCGTGAATGAATACATGTTCTCTGATTGGCTTTATCGATCGTTGATTTTCTTAGTTATTTCATGTCCATGTGCATTGGTCATCAGTATTCCATTAGGCTATTTCGGTGGCTTAGGAGCTGCCTCTAAGAATGGTATTTTATTCAAGGGAGCTACTTACATGGATCAAATTACAGAAATGGATACTCTAGTTATGGATAAGACTGGAACTGTCACAAAAGGAGTCTTTGAAATCAATACCATTAAAATAGAAGATGGTATATCCGAGCAAGACTTTATGGAAACTCTACTAGCAGTAGAATCAAAAAGTACTCACCCTATTGCTAAAGCCATCATGCAGTACGGAGAATCACAAAAGCAAGCTACAGATGTAAAGGAAGTTGCAGGTAAAGGACTAATAGCCACAGTTGATGGAAAAAAAGTATTAGTTGGTAATCAGAAACTTCTAGGGGATAATGGTATAAGTACACCATTGGAACTAGAAGATATTGTAGAGACTATTGTGCTTATGGCCGTCTCTGGAAGTTATAAAGGATACGTAACTGTTTCTGATCAACTAAAAGATGATGCTTTAGCTTTTGTCACTGACTTACCTAAGTATGGATTTACGGATGTAGTTATGCTATCTGGAGATAAGAACTCGATCACCCAATCGGTCGCTAAGGAATTAGGAATTACAAATGCTAAAGGCGGTTTACTTCCAGAAGATAAATTGGATGAAGTAGAATTACTTAAATCCAAAGGACATAAGGTATTATTTATTGGAGATGGAGTCAATGATGCTCCAGTACTTGCGGCCAGCGATGTAGGTGTGGCTATGGGGGCAATGGGAAGTGATGTTGCAATCGAAACCGCCGATATAATTATACAGAATGATCAACCGTCAAAGGTTATCATGGGTATCAAAATAAGCAAAGCAACTAAAGCGATTATATGGCAAAATATCTACTTAGCTTTTGGTGTCAAAATTCTCGTTTTAATTCTTGGGGCTATGGGAATGGCTACAATGTGGGAGGCTGTTTTTGCAGATGTAGGAGTAGCATTATTAGCTATTTTGAATGCTGTGAGATTGCAGAGAATGAGTTGGGTGTAGACAAATAGCAAACACAATTGTAGCACACTGTCATCCTCGTTCCTGCGGTGCCAGAGAGCTACAAGCCAGCCCACCTAAAATTATAGCAAACGATAGAAGTAAGAGCGCCAATGCCAGCATGTAACAACGCACGATGACGTAATATGCTCTTTTCACTTCTAACTTAGTGAGTCGGTAGGAGAGAGCCTTGTTACTTCTTGTGATCTTTGTTAGACAAGTCGGCAAGCATACTCCGCATGTGCAGGGCGTTACATGCAAGCTGAAGATTGAAAAGTCAAAATGAATCTATAATGTAAATGATTAGCTTCTGGTGAACTTTGCCAACCCTCAAAAAAGCAAAGAGTCTTATCAGACACATTGCTTTTTCTGCTTCCCGCTATCTATTCCCACCCACCACCCGTAAAAAATATTTAAAAATTGATTAGAAACACCTATCTTACGGTCGTATAATGATGCTTATTAATAAAATATCGAAATTTATTGCCCCTGCTTTGGCATTGATGGTATTGGTATCATCCATGTCATACACTATCGACTTTCACTATTGTCAAGGACAACTAAAATCATTTAGCCTATTCGGGAAGGCTAAGAATTGTCATGAAATGGCAAGTAAGATGGCTTCTTGTCATCATAAAAAACAAGTTGATGAGATGTCGAAGACTTGTTCAGAAGGTGACAACAATTGCTGTAACAACAAAACAGTATATTTTGAGTCGGACTTTGACGAGCAAATTATCAATTTTGATTATTTAAGCTTAGAATCTTTATCTTTTGCAGTAGCATTTGAGCATTCTTCTTTTGATGATCTTTTTGAGGTCATTAAGGATGTGATACCTTTTGCTCACTACAAACCTCCATTAATACGAAAAGACATACCAGTTCTTTTTGAGACTTTCCTTTTATAGATTTAACTGGAACAGATAGTCATCTAATACTATTTGTTTCCTTCAACTCTGTCGCTATGATTTTCATAGGGGCTATTGGTGTTTTACCAATACACCTAATCTATTGGTTTCTTTTACAAACATTAAAAATATTGAAATGAAAAAAATTATACTTTTTGCCCTGGTACTTGGTGCTTTATCTTTCCAAATTAATGCACAGAACAGCGTAACTCTAAATATAAATCATAAATTGGGTGACGCTGATTTTGCGATGAATCAAGCTGCTAAAAACAATATGGATCATGACTTTAAAATTACTCGATTGGAATACTACATTTCCGAAATATCCTTAATACACGATGGAGGTAATGAAACTCAGATTGAAGACGTGTGGATTCTTGCCAATGCATCAGCAAAAACAGGATTTGATTTGGGAGAGCATGATATTACTTCCGTTGAAAAGATAATACTACATATAGGAGTTGATCCAGATCACAATCATCTTGACCCATCAAGTTATCAAGGATCACACCCCCTAGCTCCAAAAGCTCCATCTATGCATTGGGGGTGGACGGCAGGTTATAGGTTTGTGGCTCTTGAAGGACATGGAGGAGCAAATTTAAATCAATTGGTTCAATTACATGGACTTGGAGATAACAACTATTTCACTACTGAAATAGAATTAGAGGTTGCTGCTGATAATAATGTTGTAACCATCAATCTTGATGCAGATTATACAAAAGCACTTGAAGATATATCGGTTAATTCTGGTGTGATTGTACATGGAGATAATTTTGAGGCTAAGCAATGTCTTGAAAATTTCAGAGACTTTGTATTCTCACCTGCTAGTATAACAAGTTCAACAATTGACTTTAGTGAAGTCAGCGAGTTTGATATATTTCCAAACCCAGTAATAAATGGAATTTCTACTATAAAATTGGATTTAGAAGAATCTGGAAATGAGTATGACCTCACGGTTACTTCCATTGATGGAAAGCAATTGCATTCTCTACTAGGTATTTTAGATGGTCAAACTATAGATTTCTCTAATCAAGTATCAGGGATGTACTTTATAAATCTGATTAAAGAAGGACAAACAATCATAACAAAGAAAGTATTTGTAAAATGAATAAATTGATTTGGCTCTACTTTTTAGCGACAATTTCATTCGCATTATCCTGTAATCTGGATGATGTAGAGCCAAGTCATTTTGCCCCTAAATTCATGGAGATCCCAAATGGTTTTGATGAAATTGAATTTCCAGAAGATAATGCGTTTTCACAATCTCGTTGGGATTTGGGAAAGCGGTTGTTTTACGATCCTGTCATGTCTTTGGATAGCTCTATAAGTTGTGCATCATGCCATAGTTCAGAATTAGCTTTTAGTGATGATGTTGCCTTTAGTTTGGGAGTAGGTGATAGATTGGGAACAAGGAATGCTCCTACATTGGCAAATGTTGCTTACCATCCTTACTATACAAGAGAAGGAGGAGTTCCGACATTAGAAATGCAAATCTTAGTACCTATTCAGGAACATAATGAATTTGACTTTAATATAGTATTACTTGCTGAAAGGCTTAAAGCTGATTCTAGTTACATCCAGATGTCAATGGAGGCGTATGACCGTGAACCTGATGCATTTGTAATAACTCGGTCATTGGCATGTTTTGAAAGGAGTCTGATTAGTGGGTACAGTCGTTTTGACCATTACGAAAATTATGAGGATTTTACTGCTCTGACACAACATGAGATAAATGGCTTAGAGCTGTTTTTTAGTGATAGAACTAATTGTTCAACTTGTCATGGTGGATTCAATTTTACAAATTATGCTTTTGAAAACAATGGACTATACGAGGCATATGCAGATGTAGGCAGGTTTAGATTTACTGGTGATGAAGAAGATTTAGCGACATTTAAAGTTCCTAGTTTAAGAAATGTAGAATTAACTGCACCATATATGCATGATGGTTCTATCAAAACATTAGAAGATGTTGTTGAACATTATAACGAAGGTGGCTTAAACCACCCACATAAAAGTTCATTGATTAAACCCTTGAACTTAACACAAAAGGAGAAAGAGGAGTTAGTTGAGTTTTTAAAAACACTTACCGATTACTCATTTATCCAAAACCCTTTGTTCAAAAATTAAATAGAAGAATATGAAAAAAATAATATATCTCATTCCGCTTTTATTTCTATTGATACTTGCATGTGGAGATGACGAACCAATGCAAGTAATAGAACTGGATGAAACCCCATATATACTTGAATACGGTAATTTGCCAGAACCAGATTTACCCGTCGATAATGCACTAACGAAGCAAGGAGTACAATTGGGACGAATGCTGTTTTATGAAAAGATGCTGTCATTGGACGGCAGCCAGTCTTGTGCTTCCTGTCATAATCAAACAGATGGATTTTCAGATACCCTACAATTCTCTGTTGGAGTGGAAATGTTAGAAGGAAAAAGGCAAGCTATGTCTGTTTTCAATATGGCTTGGCACAGCAATGAATTTTTCTGGGACGGCAGAGCAAATTTACTAAGGGATCAATCTTTGAAACCAATTGAAGACCCCTTAGAAATGAATGAGACCTTAGAAAACGTTATTGCTAAATTAAATGATAGTCAGATGTATAGGGATCAGTTCATAAGAGCTTTTGGATCTAAAGAAGTGACTTCGGAAAAAATGTCTTTGGCAATGGAGCAATTCATGCTGAGTATAGTGAGCTATGATTCTAAGTACGATAAATATTTGACTGGTGATGATCAACTTTCAGATAGTGAAGAAAGAGGTAGATTATTGTTTGAAACAGAATACAATCCATTCTTTCCTGAATTGTCGGGTGCAGACTGTGCTCATTGTCATGGTGGTGCAAATTTCGAAAATGACCAGTATATGAACAATGGATTAGATGTGGATGCAGAATTTACGGATATAGGACGAGAAGAAGTAACAGGTAACCTTAGTGATAAGGCAAAATTCAAAGTGCCATCATTAAGAAATATAGAGCTTACTCCTCCGTATATGCATGATGGTCGATTTAATACGTTGGAAGAAGTGGTAGAGCATTATGATTTGCATATTAAACAATCCAGTACTCTTGACCCAGCACTTATACAAGTTGCTGATAATGGAGGGTTGAATTTAACAGATCAGGATAAAGTTGATTTGGTTAATTTCTTAAAGACATTAACGGATCAAACATTTATGAACAATCCAGAATATACTGATCCGTTTTAAGGAAAGTTTAATGGAAGAAGTAAAACTAATGATAAGAATAATTCGTTTCCAATTAAAGTGAAGAAGATTAAAACATATAGATTTATAAGCCTCACAATGGCGTTACTGATTTTTTTCAGTAGCTCAGGAATGTCTATTGATATTCATTTCTGTCAAGGTAAATTCAAAAGAGCTAACATTTTTGAAAAAGCTAAGACTTGCCAAGAAGTTAAAGAATGCTTAATTAAATGTGGTCAACCAATTGCATCTTGTCATGCTGACAATGCATGTTCAAACGATGGAGACCA
>ENA-ORXR01002475-ORXR01002475.1-marine-metagenome-genome-assembly--contig:-NODE-2475-length-17485-cov-127.634134_pt1 | contig 17485 bp, 10 predicted proteins | sample MGYA00237866_ERZ511479 | MGnify/ENA metagenome assembly ERZ511479 | reverse complement strand
TTTTTGATCATGATGGATGCCCCACATTTGCTGGAAGTTTCGGGTTTGTACATCAAAACTCTGGACGCGGAACCCTCTCTCTTCTTCTTTTGCATCTGCGATAGTCTATGGCAAAGGTTCGCCATAGAGTGGCAAACTCTTGCCATAGTATGGCAGACTCTTGCCACCTTATGGCAAGCTTTTGCCATAACGTCATTTACGCCTTTTTATGAAAATCATCTGCATCAGCGACACCCACGGCGCGCACCGGTCGGTTTCCGTTCCGGACGGGGACCTGTTGTTACACGCGGGCGACCTCACCAATCACGGCGAACTCGATCAGGTGGCGGATTTCAACGATTGGCTGGGCGGTTTGCCGCACGCGCACAAGGTGGTGATCGCGGGCAATCATGATTTCTGTTTCGAGAACCAACATCGGGCCAAGGCGGAGGCGCTGTTGACCAACGCGACCTACCTGTTTGACCGCTCGGTAGAAATTGAAGGACTGACCCTCTACGGCAGTCCCTGGCAGCCCTGGTTCGGCGGCTGGGCCTTCAACCGCAAGCGCGGCGCGGACATCGCCGAGGTGTGGGAACAGATTCCGGAGGAGACCGATATTCTAATAACCCACGGACCGCCGGCGGGCATCTTGGATTTGTGTGTTCACGGCGAGGGGGCCGGGTGCAAGGAGTTGCTCTACGCGGTCGAGGCGCTGCGTCCGCGCTTGCATGTGTTCGGGCATATCCACGAAGCCTACGGCGAGCATCAGGCGGGGCAGGGTGGGACCACGTACGTGAACGCGAGCATCATGACCTTTCAGTACGAACCGACCAACAAACCGATTGTGGTTCATCTCTAAGACCTTGTGGTGGTTCACATTCATTGCCACAGCTTCGGTCGCGACTAGGGAACGACCGCATGCAATCAACGGCGATGCCCTGATGTACTAACGGGTTCTGATCATGCCGCAATAAGGGTCTGGGCGTCTGGTGTGCCAACTCGTTCTAATTCTTGCCGTCGGGAATATTTCTCGGCATATCCAAGGGCTTGGGCTTGTCGACAAAAGCTGCCGGTCGGACGTTTGCTGAGACCTCGTTCTCGAACGCAGTAATGTGTTGCTGCAGGTCTTTGACGACCAGAGGATACTTGCCGAGCAGATTCCGTTTTTCGCCGATGTCCTTGTCCAGATCGAACAGGGCGGCGGGTTTCTTGCCGTTCACGTGGAGTTTCCATTTGCCGGAGCGGACGGCTTTCAGTTGCTGCTTGGTGTGATAGAAAAAAGCGTCGTGCGGTGTTTTTGCGCCAACCGACAGCACCGGCCAGACGTCTTTGCCGTCGAGCACTCGGTCGGCCGGTAGTTCGGCCCCCGCCAAGGTGGCGAAGGTCGGCAGCAAGTCCATTGCGGTCATCAGTTCGGCGTTCTCCTTGCCGGCGGGAATCTGACCGGGCCAACGGATGACCGTCGGTTCGCGCATGCCGCCTTCGAAGGTGCTGCCTTTACGGCCCTTGAGCGGGCCGGCCGTGCCAATGGCGGGGCCATTGTCGGAGAAAAAGATGACCATGGTGTCCTCGTCGATGCCTTGGGCTGCGAGGGTGTCGAGAATCTGACCCACCGACCAATCGATTTCACGGATCGCCTGACGGAACAGTTTGCGGCGGGTCGTATAGTCGATGGAGCCGTCCTCTTGTTTCAGTTTGTTCACCACTGCCTCGGGAACATCGTGCATAAACGGCGGCGAGACATGCAGCGGCGTGTGCGGGATCGGATGCGGGACGTAGAGAAAGAAGGGTTCGTCTTTGTGTTGTTCGATGAACGCGACCGCGCGTTCGGTGAACCGCTTGGTCAGGCTGTCGGCGTCGGGTTCCATTTCGATGACCTTCTCGCCGTCGAGCAACGGCAGCGGCGGAAAGTTCCACCTCGCACTCGGGTGGAAGGGATGAATGTCGTGGCTGTACGGGATGCCGAAGAACTCGTCGAAACCTTGGCGGGTCGGCAGGAATTCAGGCTGGTCGCCCAAGTGCCATTTGCCGAACATGCCCGTCTTGTAGCCAGCGCTTTTCAAGACTTCGGCGATCGTGATTTCGGTCGGGTTCAGTCCTTTTTTGTCGGCGGCAAGCAGCACGCCAAAATTCGAACCAGTGTCCATACCGACGCGTCGCGGATAGCAACCGGTCATCAACGCGGCGCGCGAGGGCGTGCACACGGGAGCGGCGACGTAAAAGCTGGTCAGCTTCTGGCCTTCGGCGGCCATCTTATCGATCCGAGGCGTGTCGACGTGGGTGCCGCCGAAGCAACCGAGGTCGCCGTAGCCTTGGTCGTCGGTGAAGATGACGACGAAATTGGGTCGGCGGGTACGCGGTTTTGGTTTGGCTGCGATCCGCTTTGGCGCTTCGGCTGGTTTAACGGCAGCGTTCGGTTTTTTCCGCGGCGGCCGTTTTTTTCGTGGCGGCGTGGGCGTAATCTTCGCTTGGAATTGGCCGAGCCGGGCTTTCAGTTCCGCGGCGACTTCGGGGTGTTCGCGGATGACGTTGGTCGTTTGGTTGCGATCGTTTTCGAGGTCGTAGAGTTGGGCTTGCGGTGCTCCTTGCTTGTATTTGCCGTTCTCGATGTCGCTATTTTTGCTGCCGGCGAACGCGGTCGCCGCTGGACCGCCCCAGGCGTGGTCGCTGGCTTTGGACCCGCCAAACCCGCCGCTGCCGCGGGCGCCAATGTACATCCACTTTCCTTGGCGGAGCCCGAGATTGGCTTTTTTGTACGGGGAAATCAGTAGCTCGGTGCGCAATGGCTGTTCGGGGTTTTCCAGCAAGGCGGGCAGGATGTTGACGCTGTCTTTTCCTTTGATTTTCGCTGGGTCTTGGCCGGTTAGCGCGGTGAACGTTGCGAGCATGTCGACGTTGCAGATCAATTGGTCCGAACTCGTTCCGGGCGCGATCTTGCCGGGCCAGCGGGCGATGAACGGCACGCGGTGTCCACCTTCCCAGACGCCGAATTTGAAGCCGAGCAAGTCGCCATTCATTTCATGGCCCGCCTTCATGGCAACCCGTCCGCCGTGGTTGAGCATGCCGCCGTTGTCGCTGGTAAAGATCACGAGCGTGTTGTCGCTGAGGCCGTGGGTGTCCAAGGTGCCGAGAATTTCGCCGACCATCCAGTCGAGTTCGTGAATGTAGTCGCCGTACAAGCCGCACTCGCTGCTACCTTTGAAGCGCGGGGCCGGGGTGAAGGGGTGGTGGATGTGGGTGGTGGGGAAATACAAAAAGAAGGGCTCGTCTTTGTTCGCGCCGATCCAGTCGACCGCTTTTTTCGTCAGCAGCGTGCCCGCTTCTTCGTCGTTGTAGAGCTTGTGTGCTGCGAGCGCGCCGCCGAACCGGTTCGGGCTTTTGCGCGACGCTTCGGGCGGAAACATGGGCGTGGGCGAGACCGGTTTTTTGCCGTAGACCAGCGGGTCGGCTGGATCGTGTCCGACGATGGTTTTGTTTTCGACGTAGACGTAGGGACTGCCGCTGTTCACCAGCGGCACGCCGAAATAGTAATCGAAACCGACGTCGTTCGGACCGGGGCTGAGTGGCAGGCTCCAGTCATTTTTTCCGGTGCCGAAGCCGAGGTGCCACTTGCCGACCGCCGCCGTCTTGTAGCCTTTGTTTTGGAAAGTCTTGCCGATCGTCGGGGTGTCGGTGGGGATGATCAAATGCGAGAGCGGGGAGAGTGGGCCCCACGACCCTTTACCGTCGAACGCCCGAACGGGATACTCGCCGGTGAGCAAGGCGTAGCGCGACGGGGTGCAGACTGCGGAGGCCGAGTGGGCGTCGGTAAACTTGCGCCCGGCGCGGGCGAGACTGTCGATGTGTGGGGTGTTGATTTTTGTCGCGCCGTAGCAACCGAGGTCGCCGTAGCCCAAGTCGTCGGCAAAGATGAGGACCACGTTCGGCGGTGGTTCGGCCTTGGCTGGCAAGCCGATGAAGCTGAAGGTGGCAAGGAAGACGGTTAGGAGATCGAGTCGCATATGCATGGGTACGTTCTACCAGAGAGGGTTTTGTTCGGAATCTAGTTCGGAAACGGTGCTTGCACCTATCCAAAGCGGACATCTTCCACTTTTCCCGCCTGTAATTTTTATAGTTATGGACACGCTTGATTCCAAGTGAAGGGGATGAGCCCCGAACCAAAGTCCGCGACCATCTCGGTCGTCCTCAATCGCACCGGCTCGGGAGGCCCCTCGCCCTCCAGTTTTCTGATGTTGAATACTCCAGAAATAGTAAATTGACGCTGCATTCGTAGCACGTGAGTATAAAACCCGACGTCCGTGTTCGGTCGCTTGGAAGAAGCCGCATGAATAAAAAGTTCGGAATCACTGGCCAAGCATTTTAAGAAGCCTCCGAATCACTTCATCCATGCGCCGTGCCCTCATCATTCTAACCCTTGTCGCCGCCCTCGTGCTCTGCTTGGGATGGATTGTGCACGAACCTTACGACGACATGAAATTGTTTGCCGCCCTGCCGGCCGACACCACGCTGGTCACCTTTCACCAAGATCTCGGTGACCGGGCTGATCTGATTGCAACCAATCCGCTCACTCGCGCGGTGTTGATGGCCGCGTCCGGCAACAAGCCGAAGATGAACTTCTTTGGACTGAAAAAAGGTCCGACCGATCTCGCTGGCAAACTCCAAGAACTGCTCGGACTGAGCAAACGCGACGTTACCGCGATCGAGGAAATTCTGCAGGTCTACGCGCCGAACCGCACCGCCGTTGGACTCGTCCCCGGCGCGTCCGACGAAAAGCCGATCGTGGTACTCGCGACCCACATCGGCGCGAAGATGCACACCATGCGCACGCTCGCCGGCTTCCGTTTCGATTCCTCCGAAACCCACCGCGAACTCAAGATCTACGACTGGGGCAACAACATCCACCTCGCCATGTCCGAGGGCATGATCCTCGCCTGCCTTGCCGACTCGTCACAGCGCTCACGCCACGGCTTGCACCGCATGATCGACGGCCTCGTCGGCCAGGCCGACAACCTCGCGCAGCACCAAACCGAACGCATGGCCGCCTTGGTCGAGTCCGGCGTGCCTGACTCGGCGGTGTGGTCGGTCGAAGGCATCGGCGACTGCACGTTGCGCGTCACCGAACTCTCGCGCAAGCATCTGCAAACGGAAGTGCGCGTGCCACAAGCTCCGAGCGAGCCCGCCTCGCTTGATCCGGTCTGTGTCGAACTCGGCAAACTCTACGGCAACCTGCCGATGGCGATCACCGTGTTTCAACCGGGGCACGGCACCAAGATCATCAACGCCTTGCCATCGCTCTCCGTTCCGGACTGGGTCTTGGAGCTGCAACAACCGGCTAGCATTGCCGTCGTTGGCGGCGAGTACGGCAGCAAGTTTTTCGGCATGCCGAGCGCGGTGATGACCGTCGAAACGGTCTCCACCGTGGAAGGCCAGGCCTTGTTTGATCGGGTGATTGCCGAAGCCGGTGAACACGTGAAACAGATCAACACCGAGACCAACGGCCGCGCCTACGTCGAACTTGAAACCGTCATCAACCGCGGCGTCGGCCCGATGGCCTATCCCGATAAAATCGCCTGCCACATCACGCCGAACCGCTTGTATCTGGGTTCGAGCACGAAGGTCCTCGACAAACTGCTGTCTCGGCTTGGTTCGCGCGAAGCTGCGTTCGAAGCGGACACCGGTCGCTGGTTCAAGGCCTTTAAGAAAGATCCCGGCACCGGCTTTGCTTGGGTCGACTCCGACAAGCTCGGCGGCAAAACCTCGGTCGCGCTGGCGGCCGCTGGCGTCGCGTTCATGCGCGACGCGAAAAAGAAAGAGCTGCTCGACCGCGCCAAGGTTTTGGTCGACGGACTACGTGATATGAAGCGGGTGACGGTGGTGGAGAATGTCGAAGGCGAGAGCCTGATGATCCGGGTGAGTTCGGGGCCGTAATCGATGGGCGTTTAGACTTGCTCGGAACGAGGATTGTTGAGGATTTCATTGGCAGGTGGTTTCACCTCAACTGCCGGCGAACACCGCCACGGACCTGGCCGGCAGTTCCCACAAGCCGTCCTCGGTTTTATTCAACGAGGCATCAGTGCACAGCAGCAGGTTTGGCAGGGCAACCTCAAAGCAGACCGCGTCGGCTTCGTTGTTGATCATCACCAGCAAATCTTTCTCGCCGTCGGGACCATGCAGTAACATGCCGATGGACATATCGGTTTCCCAGTTGACCGCGCGGCCCTCTGGACCCAGCCACTCGATCTGGTCTTGGTCTTTGTTGCGTCCCGCAGCCCCGACGAACTCGGTCGGGCGCAGTACCTCAAACTCGCTGCGGATGCGGATGAGCTCGCGCACGAACTCGATCAACTCGCTGTGGTCGTGCGTCAGCGCCCAATCCACCCAGCCGATCTCATTGTCTTGGCAGTAAGCGTTGTTGTTGCCCTGTTGCGTTCGGCCAAACTCGTCGCCGGCCGTCAGCATCGGCACCCCGTGCGACAGCAGCAGGGTGGCGAGCAAGTTCTTTTGCATCTGGTAGCGTCGCGATGCGATCTCGGGGTCTTCGGTCAGGCCTTCGAAACCGAAGTTGCGCGAGTGGTTGTGCTTTTCGCCGTCGCGGTTGTCCTCGCGATTTGCGAGATTGCGCCTGTCGGTAAAACTCACCAAGTCACGCAGGGTAAAGCCATCGTGGCAGGTGATGAAATTGACGCTGGTGGCAGGGCCGGTGGCGCGTCGGGCATACAGGTCGTCGCTACCGCTCAGCCTAGAGGCGAGTGCCGACAGGTTGCCGGGCTCGCCCGCCCAGAACGCGCGGATGTCGTCACGGTATTTGCCGTTCCATTCGCTCCAACGGGTACCGGGAAAATTGCCGACATGATAGGCACCGGCAGCGTCCCAGGCTTCGGCGATGATGTGCACGCCTTGCAATAGCGGGTCGGCGTCGATCGCCATCACCAGCGGTGGTTTGGCAAGCAGCGAGCCGTCGGTATCGCGGCAAAAAATCGAGGCGAGATCGAAGCGGAAGCCGTCGATCTGATATTCGCTGGCCCAGTAGCGCAACGAGTCGAGAATGAGTTCCGCGACCACCGGGTGGTTACAGTTCACGGTGTTGCCGCAGCCGGTGTAATTCTTGTAGTGGCCACTGGGTTCGTCGACCATGTAAAAGGTGGCTTCGTCGAGCGGACGGAACGAAAAGTCTGGGTGGGCTGGGCCGTTTTCGCCGGTGTGGTTGTAGACCACGTCGAGCCAGACTTCGATGCCGTGGCGGTGCAGTTCGCGGACCACCGTTTTGAACTCGTCGGGCGTGCCGTAACGCGACATCGGCGCAAAGAAGGCGAGGCTGCTGTAGCCCCAAAAGTTGCGCAGTCCGGCGCGCTTGTCGTCGAGTTCGGGGTAGTCGTATTCGCACTCGTTAAAATGGTGAATCGGCAAAAATTCGACCGTGGTCACGCCGAGCGAGGCGATGTGCGGGATCGTTTCGAGAAAGGCCGCGTAGGCGCTGGGAGCCTCGGGATTGTCCGCGCGTCCACGGGCGGTGAGACCATGCAGATGGGCTTCATAGACGATGGTGTCGCGCAGGTTGATGTCGGGGCGGACGACGCCCTGCCAGTCGAACGTGGAGGAAAGCACCAAGCCTTTATCGCGCGGCGCCGAACCCATAGGGGCGTCTGGTTTAAGGCGAGAGTCGCCCCAAGTGGTTCGGCCGGTGATCGCGGTGGCATAGGGGTCTACGAACCAGTCGGCATCTGGGTCGGACGCGTCGCGGAAACCATAGGCGGTGCCGGGGCCGGCCGTGGGACGATCGGGGTCGGTAGCGTGGGGGAGGGTAAGGCTCCAGACATCGCCGAACTGTTGTTCGAACGGAATCTCCTGCGTGGGCGTATCGATAAGCGGATCGTCAAACAGCACGAGGGCAGGGCGGAAGTTCGGCGAACGCAGCACAAAGCGAGTGCGCTCCGCTTCGACAAAGGCCCCGTACCGCGGGCGCCAGGGATTGGCTTCGGGCAGATTCAAGTTTTGAGGATTTAGATTGTTTGGTTCAGACACGGCTATCAGATAGGAGCCATGCCTCGCGGCGTAAAGCCTCATTCGTGAGTTTAGCGAAAACGCTGAGCTCTCGCCGTTTTTCCCGCTAAGTATTCGGTCTGCGGGCCTCTTTCCCATTGTCCAACTCGAACGTCCAGGCCCACGCACCCGAGTGAGATCCTTCCCATTCCGATTCGCGACAAAACGAGTCAAACTTTTCAAATTCCCAGACGCGGGCCTGATAATGCGTCCGCCCAACATTGCAAGGAGAGTATAGCCTCGGAGCCACCAAGTCGTTCCGCCCGGACCCAATGTGAAGAGTTCCTTCAAAGGGCAGGCCGGTCGGCTCGCATAGGTTCAGCTACCCCGGGTTGCGCTCGTACCTCGCTCCACCCGGGGCTACTTTCGGGCCACCACTCCGTGGTTCGTCATCGTTCGTCAACGTTCGTCATAGAGGGTGCGGTGTTCGTTCGTTGCGCCTTCGATGGCTGAAGAAATTTCACATATCTTTGGTTAGTGTTCTGTCATTTATATATTTATGGACACGGTTGATTCCAAGCGAACGGGATCAGCCCCGAACCAAAGCCCGCCACCATCTCGGTCGTCGCCAATCGCAGCGGCTCGGGAGGCCTCTCGCCCTCCAGTTTTTTTATGTTGAACGAGCCAGAAATAGTAAATTGACCCGGCACAAGTCGCTGTAAATGAACTTTACGGGTCGTCTTGATCGGGGGAGGCCAGGCCACGCCTTCAGGGCGTTCGGTATTCCCACAGGTGAATGTGAGTATCTAGGCTTGTGGGTTCGGCCACATGGCGGCAGCTTGCCCTTTGTGCTCCCTTCCTTCTACTTACCGGCTTGATGTTTCGACTCGCGCCGACGGAAGTTCGGTGGGCCTCTTGGATTGAGGGACTCTTTGTTGGTGGGACGATTGTCGCCATCGTCTCTTTTCTTTACCTCGGACGCAACATGGCGGTCCTGCCAGTCTTGCGCCACGTGACGCGGCGCGGGCCGTATGGTCTCGTTCGGCATCCCGCTTATGCGGGTGAGTGGTTGATGGTTTTGGCCTGTGCCATGGCCGGAGATCTGCGCCTGCAACTGCCGCTACTCGTTCTTCTCACGGGTACGCTGGCGCTGCGGATCAGGGTGGAAGAGCACGTGCTGTCTTTCTCGGAACCCTATCAGGCGTACGCAAAAACGGTGCGGTGGCGCCTGATTCCAGGGCTGTGGTAATGCCGTTCTTTCGGCGCCGAGAAGCTGATAAATCATCGGTTCAAGGATACATTATCCTTGATAATCGTCGCGGCGGACCTGTCACCTGAGGGCTGATGCGTACTGAAATCCTGAACTTACAAGATGCTTCCTTTACTGAGGTGAAAAACTTCGCGAAGCAGCATTGGTCGGCGATGCAGGACGTCTTGCCTCCATCCAACTTCGAACGACTTTTGGTGTCGCAGGTGGCGGCACGCTTCGCGGTGAAATGGCCGCTCAAGCGGATGCCCGAACCCATCATCTACTATGCCCGCAAGAAGTCGCCGGAGGCCGTCTGCGCGACCCGTTCGTTGGGGAAGCAGAAGGCCAAGCAGCTCCTGATACTGATTATGCTCGCCTGGGATGCGGTTAAAGACGGCGACACCGAGGAGGATTTTTCTCCGGTGAAAAATGACCCGGAGCCGCCGGGCCCGCCGCCGGCCTCTGACCTGGTGGAGACCCTCAACTATCATTGGGCGTACATGCGTCAGACCTTGGAAGGGACGGCGTTCAGCGACGAAAAACTGGTCGATCTGGCACGCCGCTGGGGCATCGTTTTCCGAACCACGATGGACCAAACGCTCGGCGATGTGCTGACGTATCCAAGGGTTCAGGTCTACGTGGAGGCTGCGCCGAAAATCGGCAAACAGAAGATTATGCCGGTGACCCTGATTGTCCGCCGGGCCTGTCAGGAACTCGACCCAGACGGCCCGTTCGGTCCGCCGCCCGAAGGTCCGCAGAAAAAGGCTGCCGAACTGCTGCGCAAACTCGGACGCGATCCCACGCCATTGGCCATCACCAAGCTCATCGCTGGGCAGTCCAAGGTTCGTGCCGACTGGCTCGATCTGACCTTTCGCCGCCATGGGCTCGGCACGAAAAACGGCGAGCCCAAAACCTTGCAGGAACTCTCCAATAGCGAGGGCATTTCCCGGGAACGAGTCCGCCAAATCCAGGCAGTGACCGAGTCCGACATCCGTGACAATCTGCTGTGTCGCGAGTTGATCCGACAGGTTGTCCGTTCGCGCCGCGGTCACATCCTCGAACGCATCCGCAGCGCGTTCCCCGAGGATCTCGTGCCGGGCGAGCGATGCCGGCGCGCGCTGGACCCCTTGGACGCATTTTGCATCCGGCTTCTCGACGATTCCTTGGCCGCATTTTTCCTCGATTGCGCCGACAATCCAGCCACGCAGCTGGTGCGCTTGCGCCGCGAACTATTCGCCTCCCCGGCTGCGTTCGTGGCCTTTGCCGAACAGCATCCGGGCGCGTTCGTAAATCCACCGGGTCCCTATCTGGTCGCCAACCCCATGGCAGCAAGCGTCGTGTTGTATGCATCGGGCGCGTCCGATCTCGAACGACTCGCAGCGCAATCCGCCAAGAGTCACCGCACGACCGCAGCGTCTACCGCCGCCGCCAACGCCATCGAGGAAGACATCGCGCCGGGGCGGTCGCGCGCCCACGACCACGAACCCACCGAGGCCGACTTCGACAGCTTGCTGGTAAAAGCCGCGCTGCAATCCTACGTTGAGGGAACAGCCTTTTCAACGCTTGCCCCGCCATACCGCGCCTGGCGTTCGGACATGGAATATCGCTGGTGCGTCTGGGCTGAGTCCGCCTGCTCGGAAGCATTATTCCACTCGCTGCTGTTCGTCATCGAACCCGGCCACTGGAAACAACCCGAGACCGTCCGCGAGGACTGGGCCGAACGCAAACGCCGTGGTGGCGAGTATCTGCTCAGCCCTCCTCTAGCGGACTACACGCAGGGCGTTCGCGATTTTGATTCGATCTTCGCGCTCACCGCTCTGGCACTCCAGCAAGGCGGCTTGCAGGTTGGTGATCTGGCCATGTTTTTTGGCTGGCCGGAAATTTTCGATCCGCGCGCCTTTGCCACGCTCGCGTTTCTCGTCGGCATCGGCGTTCTCGAGCCACGCCGCTCGCGTCTTGGTGTGCATCGGCCGACTCATGGTGCGGCGGCGCTGCTCGCCGAATGCTCGTTCGTTCGATGGAACGGCAGCGTGGAGGATCTCAAACGGGTGGAGAAGCGCTTCCTTGACCAAGTTTCGATGCTCGAAACGAGCGATGAACTCGGCTGGGTTGAGCTGAGCGAGTTGCAGTTGGGATTGCAGTCGGGATTGTAGTCGAGATTGTAGACGAGTAAAACCTTAGCGCTCAGTTGCTCAGTACCCCATCCGGCGTGACGATCGCGTGTAGCACCTGATCGTGTGGTTCCAAGGGGATCTCCTCGACCAACTGCGACCGGAAGGCGAGCCCGGCGCGGGTGCCGGGGAACGGTTCCAGCAAGCCGTCGATGTGGCCCCTGCCGCGTCCGATGCGGTTGCATTGGTGATCGAAGCCGCGGCCCGGCAGTAGCAGTAGTTCGAGTTCGGAGGCGTCGACCAGATCGAGGACGGTCGGCTCGACCACGCCGAAGGCACCGAGTTCGAGCGGCGTGGTGTTATGCAACCAACTGAACCGATAGGTCTGGGTTTCAGAATCGAACACCGGCACGGCGAGCTCTTTGCCATGGTCCTGCAAGGGACCGAGAAATTGGTTGATGATTGGCTGGGTATCGACTTCGTCCGGCATGGAAAGGTAGCAGCCGATACGAGTCGCTTGCTGGAACACGTCCCAGTCGAGTAGTTGTTGGAACACCAGTGCACTTTCACGTTTGCGCATCTCACCCGACATGCAGCGCATCCGCTTTCGAAGTTCGATACGGAGGGTGTGTTTGCTTAGCGGGGTGACATCCATAGAGTGGTAGGCGTGTGAGCGTTGTGCTGTTTGGCTTTGCAGTAGTTTTCTACGCGCCTGCCTGCAAGGGAATGTTGCCAAAATCGACGTCGCGACGCCAAAAAAACAAAAAGGGTTGATTCAGAACCTGCTTCGTTTAACCCCTACCGATGGCGGATAAGAAGCAACCGGAACTCGGGCTGGACGACAAAAAGAAGAAAAAGAAACCGACCAAGAAATCGGCTGCCGCCGCCGCGTTGAAAGGCCGCGGCGAGGGCGAGTTGATGCAACTCGTCGACCAAAACTTCCTCGAATACGCCTCCTACGTCATCCGCGACCGCGCCATCCCGCACCTCGACGACGGACTCAAACCGGTGCAGCGGCGCATCATGCATTCGCTGAAAATGCGCGACGACGGCAAGTTCATCAAAGTCGCCAACATCGTCGGCTACTGCATGCAGTTCCACCCGCACGGCGACGCGTCGATCGCCGCCGCGTTGGTCAACCTCACCAACAAGCGTTACCTGATCGAACCCCAAGGCAACTTCGGCAACGTGCTCACCGGCGACCCGCCCGCCGCCTCGCGGTATATCGAATGTCGGCTCACCGATCTCGCCCGCACTCAGATTTTCAACAAGCAGCTGACCGAGTTCATTCCGAGTTACGACGGTCGCAACCAAGAACCAGTCACGCTGCCCTGCAAGTTGCCGCTCTTGCTGATGCTCGGCGCCGAGGGCATCGCCGTCGGACTCGCGACCCGCATCCTGCCGCATAACTTCATCGAGCTGCTCGAGCAGATGAAACGCCACGTGCAGAAAAAGCCGCTGGAAACCATCTATCCCGACTTCATCCAAGGCGGCGTCATGGACCCGGCGGACTACGAAGACGGTCGCGGCCGGGTGAAAGTGCGCGCGGTGATCGAGAAGAAAGACAAGAGCACACTGGTCATCCGCGAAGTGCCGTACGGCACCACCACCGAGTCGTTGATCGCATCGATTGAGAAAGTGGCGCGCAGCAAGAAAATCAAAATTCGTGCCATCAGTGACTACACTGCCGAAGACGTTGAGATCCACGTGGTGCTGTCGCCGGGCGAAGATCAGGACAAGGCCATGCAAGCGCTTTACGCGCTCACCGACTGCGAAAACAGCATCAACAGCAACATTATGGTGATCCATGATAAGCGCCCGAAAGAGATGACGGTGCCGCAGGTGATCAAGCACAACGCGGTGCGCCTGAAGGAGATTCTCGGCCTCGAACTCGAACTCGAAAAAGCCCGCCTGCTCGATCAGTATCACCACAAAACGCTGGTTCAGATTTTCTGCGAAAACCGCATCTACCGCGAGATCGAAGACGAGAAAACCTACGAGGACGTGCAGCAGGCGGTGCTGCTCGGGGTGAACAAATTCAAGAAATTGCTGCGCCGCAAAGTGACGATCGAAGACGTCGAGATGTTGCTTGGAATTCCGGTGCGCAAGATCTCCTTGTTCGACATTGAGAAGAGCAAGAAGGAGATCGGCGACATTCTCGAAGCACTGAAAGAGGTGGAGAAAAACATCAAGGGCTTAACCCGTTACACCACCAAGTACATCGACGGGTTGATCGATAAATACAAAGACCAGTACCCGCGCCGGACGCGGATCAATACGGATGGATTCGAGGAGATTTCGATCCGTGATGTCGTCTCGTCCAGTTTCAAAATTTCCTACGACAAGGCGAGCGGTTACATCGGCCACGCGGTGCGCGGCGGCGAAGCCCTGTTCGGTTGCACGGCCTTGGACAAGGTCATCTTGGTGTGGAAGGACGGGCGCTACATGCTGAGTCCGGTGATGGACAAGTTGTTCGTCAACAAGGACCTCATCTACGCTGCGCTGTACGATCGCAACAAGCAGATGACCATGGTTTACACCGCCACCAGCATGAACTACATCAAGCGCTTCACCTTTGGCGGGGTGATCCAGAAAAAAGAGTATCGCTTGTCGCCCGAGAAATCGCGCGTGGTGATGTTCAGCGATCAACCGGTCGAAAAAGTGTGGGTGAAATACAAGCCCGCACCGCGTCAGCGGGTGAACCAACAGATTTTCGACATGGAGAACTACGCGGTGCGCGGAGCCAAATCCAAAGGGAACCAGCTGAGTTCGAAGAAGATCCACAATGCTTGGCCGCACGAGCCGCGCGGTTGGACCGACGAAGAACTCGACCCAGATGCAGAAATCTTGGACTTGTAATCGTGTTGGAAGGCCAGCGGCCTCGCGAGCCGTTTCTCCGATCTGGATCGAAGAACCCGCGCGGATGCCGAGTTCGGGATCCCTCTAAATCGAACGTTCTTCAACAATATACTGAATATAATTATTGACAGTGCTTTATGGTCTACTGTAATAAAAAATCAGGAGATTCGTTATGGATAGCAAAATAAAAGTACTACTCGACCAAGTTTACGCCCAGTCCAAGATTCAGTTTGGCGAGGCTGTGGAATCGAGTTGGTTATATGCCAAAAAGAACTGCCCTGGCTGCGGAAAGGGGGTGAGCCATAAAAGTCGCCCCGGCAAGACGCTCTCCATCAATGCCTTTCTGTACCGCCCGCAAGGCGTTCTGATCGGATATATTCTGTGTAAAAAATGTGGCACGAAGGTCTGCCGAACCACCCGAAAGGCCCTCCTCCACACCACCATTGAGCACTCCCTCTCAAACGCTTATCTGGCCGATATGCAACCGTAGTCGAATTGAAGCGTTACAGCAACGGAAGGCTATTCACAATCGGCTGCTTGCTTTTTAGGGTCTTGCACCAGGACTGCGGAGGAAACCCGCAATGGGGGAGGCTTCGGCACTACGCCGCAACCCGCACCCGAAAAAGTTGGACGCGCGGCGTAACGTTTTGCCAGTCTGCTGCGAAAAATCACCACATGAAACGACTATCTTTCGCTCTTCTCCTTTCTCTCTTTCCGTTCGTCTCCGCCTTCGGCCAGGCCAAAGCACCGGCAAACACGCCCGACCTCGCTGGGTTCTTCGCTGAAGACGCGGCCCTGTTCATGGGCATCCGCGATTTTCCAGACATGGTGGCCAAGTACGACCGCAGCCCACTGCGGCCCTTTGTCGAGTCCGGCGCGCTCGGCGACTGGTTCTCGGACGAGGATCTCAGCGCAGAGCAACGCGCGGACATGAAGGCGCAGTTTGAGAAGATGAAAGACGTGACCCAGGGTGGGGCGGCCTTCGTCCTGACGGATATGATGTCGTTCATCGACCACCTCCGCGAACGCGGTCAAGCTGGCGACTTCGAACTGCCCGACGACGTGCTTGATCCGAACGCCAAGCCTCAGGATCTTGACCTCGGTAATATTCCAAAGGCTCAGCGTCGGCCCACCGAACGCGCCTTCGCGAAACACGCCTTGTTCGCGGTTTATACCGGCGACAAGCAGCCGGCGATGCACAAACTGATGCTCGACATCGCCGAGTCCGGCGGTGCGGTAGATGACGTTCAAAAAATCAACGTGATCGAACGCACGATCAAAGGCAGTCAAGTCTACGTCGCGCGCCGCGAGAACAAGAAAGGCAAGGGCAAGGGCGACCCGATGTGCTGGAGTTTCTCCAAGGGCATCGCCGTCATGGGACCGAACGCGCAGTCCGTCGCGGCCGCTGCCAAACAGATCGCCGATGGTGGTCCGGACAACCCGCTGCGCGCCTCGGCCGAGTTCAATAAGGCTTCAGTCCGGGCCGAACACGCCGATGGCATGATGTACCTCAATCTCAAGCCGATGATCGCCGCCGCCGACGTCGAACTCAAAAAAGCCCAGCTACCCGAGGGCTCCGGACTCGACCCCGAACGGATCTCCGCCGCGCTCAAACTCGACACGATCGACGCCGCTAGCATGTTTTTCCGCATGGAGGACGAAGGCCTGCGCGTGAACATGAACTACGGATTCTCCGAAGAAACCCGCCTCTCGAAAGTGCTCTTGCCGCACAGCGTCGCGGTCGCCAAACGCCCGGACTTCGTACCGGCCGACATGATTTCGGTGCGCAGCTTACGCATGTCGCCGCGTGGCCTGCACGATGCCGCGGTCGATTTGGCCGCCAACATCAACCCGCAGTTTGGTGCGGTTGTGCCAGTCATGGCCTTGCAACTGAAGGGCATGATCGGGGTCGATTACCGCAGGCACATTCTCGACAAGCTCGGCGACTCGATGATCATCGCGGAGTCTTTCGACGCGGCCAAGGCCGAGGCCGGCGGGGACAACCCCATGGCGGGCTCGGGCTACCTGATCGGCATGGAACTCAAGGACGAAGCGGGTTTGCTGGAGAGCCTCGCGAAAATTCGAGACGAGTTCGGTGAGGACATGATCGCCGAACGCAAAATTGAGGATCACGTTGTCTACGATATTGTGCCAATCAAGATGCAAGGCGTCCCGGCCAGCTTCAGCATGGTCGGCGGCTACCTCGTGTTTTGTGTCGGCGACGCCTCGTTCGAGAAGGTGCTCGCGACCCAGAAGAAACCGGAGACTAGCATCTGGAATACGCCGCGCTTCACCGACATGAAGAACAAGCTGCCGGCCGACGCGGTATCGCTCAGCTACGTGCAAGTCGACTCGATGTTCCAGCAGATGAAAAGCCTGACCGAGAATCTGCCGGCCGATGTTCCGGCCGATCAAATGCCCGACTTCAACAAACTCAGCGACTTGTTTGGTAGCGCGCTCAGCGCTTCGACCAAAGAAGAAGGTCGCATGAGCACCGACATGATGCTCTATTACAAAGAGCACAAAGATTGATAGACCAGTAAATGAGCGACCAACCGATCCAGCCCCTCGACCTGCCCCTGCCTCCCCTCAAAGGTTCGACCGAAGAACGCCCCAAGCGCCTACCGCCTTGGATTCGTTCGTCGCTAAAGACCGACAAAGGCTTTTCATCGGTTCATAGTTTGGTCGACTTGATGCGGCTGAACACCGTGTGCGAAGAAGCGCGTTGCCCGAACCGTCATGAATGCTGGAACCGCGGCACCGCCACGGTGATGATCCTTGGCGACACCTGCACCCGCAACTGTGGATTCTGCGCCATCAAAGCCGGCCGCCCCGACGGCGAACTCGATACCGACGAACCCCGCCGGGTCGGCGTCGCCGCCGAGCAAATGAAGCTCGAACACATCGTCATCACCAGCGTCGCCCGCGACGACTTGCAGGACGGTGGTTCGGGAATTTTCGCCGAGAGCATCCGTCAGGTTCGCGCTCAGTTGCCGAACTGCACCGTCGAGGTCCTCGTGCCCGATTTCGAAGCGGTGGATGCTTCTCTGCAGACTGTGCTCGAAGCGCGTCCGGATGTGTTCAACCATAATCTTGAAACCGTGAAACGCTTTCAGGCCATTATCCGACCGCAGGCGAGTTACGGGCGTTCGTTGAACACGCTACGAGCCGCGTCCGAGTATCACGAAGACATCGCGGTCAAGTCCGGCATCATGCTCGGCCTCGGCGAAACTGACGAGGAAGTCGAAGAAGCGATGCAGGATCTGTACGACAACGGCGTCCGCCTGCTCACGCTCGGCCAGTATCT
>ENA-ORXR01002474-ORXR01002474.1-marine-metagenome-genome-assembly--contig:-NODE-2474-length-17489-cov-83.854928_pt1 | contig 17489 bp, 19 predicted proteins | sample MGYA00237866_ERZ511479 | MGnify/ENA metagenome assembly ERZ511479 | reverse complement strand
GCGAGCTGGGTTCAGAACGTCGCAAGACAGTTCGGTCTCTATCTATTGCGGGCGTAAGAATATTGAAGAGGGCTGACCCTAGTACGAGAGGACCGGGTTGGACGAACCTCTAGTGTACCAGTTGTGGCGCCAGCTGCATTGCTGGGTAGCTATGTTCGGCACGGATAAGCGCTGAAAGCATCTAAGCGCGAAGCCATCTCTAAGATGAGTATTCTACGCGAAAGTGAGAGGGTCGTGGAAGATGACCACGTAGATAGGTTACAGGTGGAAGTACAGTGATGTATGCAGCCGAGTAATACTAATTACCCGATAGCTTCCTTTATTTTTTTTTATCTTTGGATAGAAAAGATTAAGAAGCGTATAAAGTAAATATAAAAATAACTTGAGTCAGTCGCAGACTGATGGAGTTAATTTGCTTTGTATTTTATCACTAATACAGAAAAGTTTCAAGGTTTGTTATAAGTATTCAACTTGTCTATTTTATATCGTAATAATAAATGGCACACGGTCAGTGGTGAATTATAGGTTCACGATGTTTTAACTGTTGGCATTCACATTAATTATTACAAAAGAGTCAATGGTGGTTATAGCCGGGGGGCACCACCTCTTCCCATTCCGAACAGAGAAGTTAAGCCCCTGAGCGCCGATGGTACTGCATACGTGGGAGAGTAGGTCGCCGCCAACTTAATATTTTTTCCGAAAGGAAAATTAAAAGCGCATCATATGATGCGCTTTTTTTGTTTTACTACTATTATCATGGAAGACTTAAAGGTATTATACGAGGACAACCACCTTATTGCGGTATTCAAACCTGCAGGATGGTTGGTTCAAGGCGATATTACTGGCGATTTGCCACTTGTTGATATAGTTAAAGAATATGTGAAAATCCGTTACAAGAAACCGGGGGATGTGTTTTTAGGTGTCATACATCGTATTGATAGACCGGTGAGTGGTGTGGTCATTTTTGCACGTACCAGCAAAGGACTTTCACGTATGAATGACCTTTTTCGAGAACGTGAAGTCAAAAAAAAATACTGGGCAATTACGAATACTCGACCAAAAGACTTTTCCGGTACGCTCACGCATTGGATTGAAAAAGACGAAGAACGAAATATGGCGAGAGCCTCCAATTCCAAAAAAAGCAGTAAAGCCAAACAGGGTTCACTAAGCTACCACCTCAATGCTTCCATTGATAATCATCACCTCATCGCAGTAGAACTACACACAGGCAGACCACACCAGATTCGAGTGCAGTTGTCGAAAATTGGAATGCCTATTCGTGGAGACGTTAAATATGGTTCTAATAAGGTCAATGAAGACGAGGGTAGAATTCATCTGCACGCATATTCGATAGAATTTGAACACCCTATAAAGCGAGTGCCGATAAAAATCGTCATTCCGCCGCCCAATGAACAAGTATGGAACAAATTTAAAGACCACACTAAGGATTTTCTGATGATATGAAGCAGCAGAAACTCATCGAGGGCATTGATTATTATATAAACGAAGCCGGATTATACGTTTTTACAGAAAAATACCTTCGTGAAAGAGGATATTGCTGTGAAAATGGCTGCAAACATTGCCCTTACGGTTTCAAAAAAACTATTTTAACTACTAAATCTTCGTAAATCACTCTGTTTAAACGTCCATTCGGGCGTTTGTAAACTACCTTCAAAATCTACTGGATACCAAGGACTTAAGTCACGATCATTTGGGTTTTTGAGAATGTGCATATCCTGTGCAGGCATATAACTTTGTGCTACTATAAATAATTTCTCACCATTTTCGTTCACTGCCATGTCCACTATAATCACGGCATGACCTGGAAAACCGCCGTGAATAAAAACGTCTCCAATTTGCATATCATTCATCGGAATTTGCTGCATTTCTTTTGATAGCGAGTATGTACCGGCATAATTAAAAATAGAACGCATATAACGCTTAAAATTTTTGTAGGAATTATCGTTTGTATTTGTTTTGGATGAAAATGAAACTTCATTACCCGAAACAATCGGTTTTTTACCATATCGCCAATCCTCAAAACTCACCTTATCGCCACTCGTATAGTTGAAATGTATTTGTTCAAATTCTTGTAAACCAAAATGATACTCTGCTTTGAGTCGCATAACGGCGTCAGCGCATTGCTGAAGGTCGCGTGTACCTGTATCAATGTTGATGACTGCGGTGTGCGCGTCTTGCTTGTATTTCTTTGCGCCATTATGTAGCATAACTTTTGTACCTTCGGGTTTTAGAGGAAGATGTCTAAGCCAATCTGAGAAAGAGTTTTTGGCTACTTTCGTGCGTTCATAACTCGCCGGAGTAGGAATACGATTGACCAGTGCATTTTTAGGAGAAAACTCGGATAGCCAGCTGTATACATTATGCGTACTTTTATCCGAAACGGACTTTACAGAACGTTTTGAGGGTAGGGGAGAAGTGGCAACGAAAGTCGAGCTTTGACTCAAATTATCGCTATTTTCTTGCGTAGCAACATCGCACGACACGATTGAAATTAGCAAGAAAGTAAATGCGATAAGGATATTAAATTTCAGTAAATTCATATATACAAACGTAGTACAGACGTTTTTGTCTATGGTTAGTGAAAGGAAGAAAATAATAACGACTTCAGACGGGTAAATTATTTTTCCTTTTCACTTAGAAAATACAGACAGGAATGTCCGTTACGTTTATACATAAAAAAACATGCCATGTTTTTTGTACTATCTAAAACATTATTTTTTCTACTGACTCCTATCAACTGGATAGTAGGACTTTTATTATACGCCTTCTTCGGAAAGCATGAAAGACGTACACGTCGTGCCTTCAAATGGGGGCTTGTGCTGCTTGTCGTTTTATCCAACCCGTTTTTGAGCAACACTGCATTCAAATGGTGGGAACAAGAGGCGGTTCCTATTAGTCAACTGGATGGGGTATACGATATAGCGATTGTTTTGGGCGGATTTTCGGACATACAAGAATATCCGCGTGACCGCCTTCATCTGAGCGAAGCCGCTGACCGCCTGACCAATGCACTCGAACTTTACAAAACCGGAAAAGTCCGTAAGATCCTCGTCACGAGTGGTTCGGCAATGGTCGTAGGGAAGAAAATAAGTGAAGGGAAAATTGCCGGAGAGTTTTTAGCAAGAATCGGCATTCCTGAATCCGACGTCATCATTGAACCTAACTCGCGTAATACGCACGAAAATGCACTTTTTACTGCCCAAATCCTACGCGAAAAATACCCCGATGCACGCTGTTTGCTGATTACTTCAGCTTTTCATTTTCCGCGTGCAGGGCGTACTTTTACGAAAGCAGGCGTTGACTTTACTGCTTTTCCTACCGATATACTTTCTGACCCTATGAAATGGACGCCACAAAAATTGATTTTGCCGAGCGTACACAGTTTGGGTGCTTGGCAGATGCTGATTAAAGAATGGGTAGGCTTGGCAGCGTACAAAGTACTCGGATATGCGTAAGAGAGGTGAGACAAGAGAACGAGAGACGGGAGAAAGAAACTCTTTTCCACGTCTCGCGTCTCTTGTCTCACCTCTCTTACCGACAAGTGCTATCAAACATCCGTTCAATATCTACTACATAAAGTTGGTCAATATAAGTGCCGCTTGGACTGCCGCGAATGAAATTTTGATAGAGCAATGCCTTCTTGAACTGCTTGCAAGCCAGCGAGTTATCACCTTGTTTTTTATAAACAATGCCTTTGTGGTAATAGGCTTCGGGGCATTTCTCCCACTTGCGAATTATGGTATCGAAATCCTTCATTGCACCGTCAAAATCTCCAATATTATACTTAGCTATCCCGTTGTACATGAACGTGTATAAATCCACACCGTCTTCGCCAAATTTCTTAATGTAAGCATCAAAAGTGCTAATGGATTTTTCGTAATTCCCCATCTCTTTGTAGGTGATGCCCAAGCGTTCGTAAGCACTGCCGGGAATGACAATATCAACGTGATTATTATGCCGAATTGCCGTCTGAAAATGCTCAATCGCTCCCTCGTAATCTGCCAAATTTGCCAACTTAATATAGCCCACATAATTGGCGTACATATAGGGATTTAGTTCGGCGGCACGTTCCATCAAAGGGATGCCTTCGATATAATTATTTTCACGAACCAACTGCAAACCCTTGCGATAATACGGAAAAGCCTCGTCGGGATATTCGACGATAAGACTATCCAAAAACGCCCACCAATCAGGCGTAAAATAACCGACTTGATTTAATCTTTCTTGCACAAAATCGCTATCATATTCAGCTTGTTTTTGGCAAGAATAAATTGAAAAGATAGACAGAATTAAAATTCCATATGCGGTAATTGATTTAATCATAAAACGACTTTTATTTGACCATTTGTTATTCGGAAATTTATACTCACTTTAGCATCGAAACTATTGCTGTCGTATTCATAAGGAATCCATTGGTTGAGGGATTTAGTAAGGTGAATCAATTGCTTGCCGATGTCCTCATGAAAATTCTGCGGCTTATAATTTTTGTCCATTCCTGTCAACTCAAATTCTCCGGTTTGGGCTTCACAGTTAATGATGAATTGTAGAATAATAAAACCATTTTCGCACACTACATTTTTAGTGATATTATAATTATTATAAAAATGATTTTTAATAGCGGTATCGCCGCCTTTATATAAGTTGCCTATACCTCCGATATTGGGCGTATTATACATGCCGCATAGCTGAAAAGGTTTGTTTTTCAATAAGCTATCAAAGTCAGCGAGTTCATTTTTTTTCTTATAAATAAGGTCGTGCTTTCCTGTTTCATTCCATACGGAAAGATGAAGTTTATCGTTTTTTGCTTCAATAATTTGTACGGCTCGTCCGGCAGATTTGTCGCAATCTACGGCGTGTCCTGTTTGGTATAAAAATGCATAGTCAGCATATTTTTCGATATTCCAACAACGAATTTCTATCATTTTGTTTTCGGAAAATGTGAATATTTTTTCACGGTCAAAATGTAGTTCGTGTCCTTCACTTTTCCACGAAGTATTTTGTAAAAAAGCGCGTAGTTCGCCTTCGTCTTTTTCTATTGGTGCATCATTCACTCGCCTGAATAAATACTTGTAAATGCTTCTTGTTAGCAAGGTGTTTTTATCGCAGTTAATGACATCGCAGTGCATAGTATCTATCGTAAGTGTGCTTTGGTTTAATGCCCAATTGTATTGTTTGGCGTCTTTGCCAAATCTTTTGGCGGTCACTGTACCATCAGGGCGATATTCATTGAGAACAGGCAGCGGAAAAACAGGCGTAAACTCGGTATATACGCCCATCCACAGACCATATAATTGACTTTCGTGATAAGGCATTCGACATTGGTTAAATAGGCCAAGTGCTAAAAAAAATGAAACAATTATATACCTACGATGAAAAAGCCACATAATGATGAGTTATTTATGCAAAAATAAACCATAAAATAACGTATTAAAATTTAAAGTAGAGTTTAACAAAATTGTAAGAGTATTTTAGTAGTTTTGATTGGATAAATGCGAATCTGGGTATTACTTTCCTGAAAAGATAAAGTGATGTGAATTATTTAGTGTCCGCAATTGTTAGGAGTACTATACTTTGGACATTAGCTGATTGGGTAATTGGTTAATTAGGCTAACGAAGTATAACTCACTATTTATTAGGGTAATAAACATTTTAATAAAAAAAATAAAAAAGAGTACTAATTGATTCAAATTGATGATAATGAGTGCTTTAAATCAATTAACCAATTACCTAATTAACCGATGTCCAGAGTCCAGTAGGAGTAAATAACGGTAAAAAATAAAAACCATGAGTAGAGATGCAAGAAAGCATATTGCAGAAGATACCTTGCAAATTTTGGAGCAAGGATATTTTGTGACACCAACAAATAAAACGATAGAAATCAAAGATTTACAAACTCAATGTGAGGCGAATACAAAGGTATATAAGCCCGAAGAATCGGATGAATTGCTGCGCATACGAACCCCGAATTTATTGGATGTTTCTACGAAAATAAAGGTTACAAACCAAACGACATTGGATGCTGTACGGGATTTGATAGGGGAGGGTAATGAGGATGTATTATGTCTGAATTTCGCTTCGGCCAAAAACCCGGGCGGTGGTTTTTTGGGTGGTAGTCAGGCGCAGGAGGAGAGTCTTGCGCGGTCTACGGGCTTGTATAAAAGTCTCTTGAAAGCGGATGCTTATTATGAGACGAACAGAAATACGAAGTCTTGTTTTTATACTGATTATATGATTTATAGCCCGAATGTTCCGATTATTAAGGATGAAGAAGGTGTGAATATCGAGGTGCGTATGTCCTGCGGCATCATCACGGCACCTGCTGTGAATGCAGGTGTAGTAAAGCGCAGAGAATCACACAGAGTGTCAGAAATTGAGGCGGTTATGAAGCGCAGAATCGCAAAAGTATTGACGATTGCTTTGGCACATGAGCATCAAACGATTGTACTTGGTGCGTGGGGTTGCGGCGTGTTTCAAAATAACCCAAATGAAATGGCGAAGTATTTCCGAGAGGTAATCGAAGGAGAATTTAAAGGCGAATTTAGAACGATTGTATTTGCGATTTATGCGCGAAATGAACGATTTATTAACCCATTTTACGCTGAATTTGGCAAGAAATGAGATAAGATTTTTTAGACAAAATTATGTGGACAGCAAAGCTAACAGAAGAAAACGACGAGACGACAAAGTATCAACTTATCGAAAATGACCGATTACTAAGTTTTCGAGAAGTGATAGATTTTATGCAAAACTCCTTGTCTTTCAGGCAGTTTTATATCAATATTCTAAGAGATAGCCCCTATGATGGCTACTTTTGGGAGGTCAAACCAATTACGAAAAAGAGGCTCAACGATGTATTTGAATTTGTACTGATAAGTGGGAGCGTATTCGCGGGACTAAGTGCCGAAAAATCGTTTTTTCGGAAGTATTTTGATGTAGATAAACCTGTCGTTACTTTTCCGAATCTGAGCGGAGATGCCCAACTCATTGTACCTACAGATGTGGGAGATGATGAGATTTATTCGCATCTCGCAAAATTTATGAGGAATGCACCACAGCAACAAGTGGAGGAGTTTTGGGAAGTCGTAGCGACAGAATATGAAACACTAATCGGCGATGCGCCGCATTGGTTGAGTACCCACGGGCTTGGTGTGTATTGGCTGCATGTGCGAATTGATACGTATCCGAAATATTACCATTACGAAGCCTATATAAATGGAAACTAAAGCGGCGATTATTCCACGGTAAAGGTAAAAAGGATGGAACCGCATTGCTCGCGGCGTGCATTATTTTTGTCAAATTCAAACTCTTTAGCTTTGCTTTCGGCGAGTTCTATGATGTCGGTATTGGTGATGGTAGAGCCTGAAAGCGTGCTTTTCGCGCTCACTACTTTTCCTTGATTATCTACACAGATTTTGACTCGGACTGTGCCAGCTTCGTTACTATTTTCATCTACACTTGGTCTGTTGACTACGGAGCGTCCTGCCAAATCAATGCCTTCACCTGCTTCACCTTTACCACTTTGTCGGGTGTCAAGATTTTCCGAATTGGGGTCGCCATCACTACTGCCCTGATCGCCGGAATCGCGAGTATCACCTTGCCCAGTATTGTTTCCACTGCCCGGAAAACCAAATTTTTTCTTGGCTTCCTCCTTACGTCGTGCTTCCTCTTCGGCTTTGCGTTTGGCTTCTTCAGCTGCCTTTTGTTTGGCTTTTGCTTCGGCTTGCTTCTTCTGTTCTGCCTCGTTTTTTTTGCGTTCGGCTTTGTCTTTTTCGCGCTTTTCTTCTTCGGCTTTAGCTTTTTTTGCGGCGTCTTCTTTGGCTTTTTTATCGTCTTTTTTCACGCTTGGCGTGTCAGCATTATCATCCGTGACTGCTTCTTTTTTTACAATAGGTTTAGGAGTTTCTTTAGGTCGTGGCGTGGGTGGTGTTGGTTGTTTCGAGGCAGTAGAAGCATCGGTAATCGGCTCGGAAGGTGCAGAAGGTTGGGCATCGGGCGTGGCATTTTCGGCGAGAGGTTGCTCGTTGCCTTGTCCGGTATCGGTATTACCAAAATTGATGATAATACCCTCCTGACCCACAGGCGGAAAAGAAGATATAAAAGGAAAAATAAAGATAATCAGCAGAAACAGGTGGGCAATAATAGACAACTTCAACCCGCGTTTGCGGTGCTGATACTCCTCCTCTGCGCGTTTGGCACTTATGAGAGGACTCGGCATTTTATCCACCGTAAGTCGTTCTACTATTTTATCAAACATGGTTTTTGTTGGTTGATTAGTTGGTGGTTTTTTTCGTATTTTTAGTTAGGCGGTTAGAAAAAAATCATAAAAAGTGTTGATTCATATCTGATTTAAAGTACCAATGGATGTATTTTTCTTTCGTCTAAAAATCTGGCGCGAATTTTAGAGGCTAATGCCCGAATATACTTTTTTTTGTTACTTGCTTCTCGACTTACGTATTTCCAGTTTCCGCTTTCATTGGATAGGATTTCTACTTGAAAATGAAATACGTTTAACACCATTGGTTTATAAATGATTTCAAGTTTAAAGTTATGGATGATTTCTTCTGGTGTACCTTTCTTAAATGGGTAAGTGCCGTCAATACTTGATAGTTCATTTACTATCATATAAACTATTAATGTATCCAGTTTTTCCACTTCAATATTATCAAAATTAAAATTAGATAATTGTTCATTAGAAATGAAATGGGTATCATCTGTGTCAATTGGAATAATATTGACATCATCTTTTTGAGAATCTATTGAGAGTTCTTCGGTGTTGCATAAATCAATATTAACAGATAATCCAAAAATATCTTTTGATTGCCAAATATCGGCACCCAACTCACCACCAGGAGTAAGAATTTGCTTTAGGTTCGTTCTTCGATTTAATTTGCAATTCCCACACTTGGCTGCTTTGATTATATCTACCTTCTCTTGATTTGCAATAAGTCTTGTGGGTATGGAGTACATTGTTTTAACTCTTTTGATAAATAATAAGTTTTAGGTTTATCGGAAAATTCATCAGATAAAACATTTTCAATTTCAAACATTGCATCATCGAACATACAATTTCGTTCAAGAAGAGTATGGCCTGATTTTAGAATTTGGACATAAGTATCATGCCCATCTTTTATATCTAAGAATGTCTCTACAAATAAAGAAACATTTTTTGAAATCCGAACAAAAAAGTGCAGACTAGGATCGGGGGTTATTGAAAAACTAAACTTGATTGGGTCAAAAGGTAAAATCAATGAAATTAACGCTTCATTAATTAGGTCGTATTCCTCACTACCTGCATTAAGAAGGGTTGTTGAGGCATTCTCTAAATGAAATCTGTAAGCATCAAAACAAGTTTGTGATAGGTCTACTAAAGATTCTCTTGTAAATTTAGACTCTTGCTCGGTTTCATAGGATATAGTACTGGCACATTGGTCATATTGAAATCGTCGTCCCAAATAATTTAAAGTAATTGAACAACTATTCATATTAGTTTAATTTTATGTTTAAGTCTTTTTCTTTAAATTTTGAATAAATATTATTTAGTTTTTCTATTTCTAAATCTTTTTTTAAATCAAAATTACTTAATGGTCTTCCTATTTTATTTTGAATCATTGCTTTTATATGTATTTTATTTTCACCACAGCTATACATAGCTATACTGACATTATTACTATATTTAAATTGAATTACATCTAACATAAGACCTTCCGTTGAAGCATATTTTTCAAATATTTCTTGAGGGTAATTATCATCAAGAAGGTGAGCATCAAAATTATATGCACCACTTTGAATAGAGAGTGAACCGAATGATGCTTTAAGTTTATTAATAATAAATATTAACCTTTCTTCACTTTTTGATTCTATTTGTAATTCTGTGGGTTTAATTATAATTTCATCTTCAGTTTTATTTGAAAAGATAATATTAGTTCCTAATGAGCCTATTCTCAACATGCCTCTATTCAACTGATTTGCTTCATCAATAATGCCTACCTCTTGGAGATAATGCTCATTTATATCTATAGGATTCAGGCTTCCCTGTGAATATTTCAATCTTAGTTCCCTTGATATTATTTCCTCTTTCATATATTATTTTTGTAACAATTAGTAAGTGTACAAAACTTTACCTCGTCATATTGTGTAGTTTAACGGTTTTTGCATCAAAAATGTTCTTCTTATGCTTTCCGAATGATAAGTTGCAAAGCATAGTTCACCCCAATAAACTGTTCAACTAATCCACCAATTAACTAATCCACTAATTTGGTTCAGTTGCCAATATCGCCCCAATTTTCATCGTCAATGCCATATCCATTACACTCACAACGTGTTCGATAGGCGTACCTTTTTCTGCATTAATTACGACGGTTATTTTTTTCGGGTCGGTAGCTTTACGGACGTCGCTGCGAACTCTTCGCTTCAGTTCCGATAGTTTTACAGGCGTAGTTTCGTAATAAAACTGCCCGTTTTTCTTGATAGAAACAGAAACCGTCGCAGGTGCTACAGTCTGTGAACTCGAACTCGGCAACTTGAGATTCAAGGCATTCGGGCTGACCAAAGTAGAGGTCAACATAAAAAATATCAACAGCAAGAAAATAATATCCGTCAATGACGACATACTAAATTCCGCACTTACTTTATTTCTCTTTTTTAAACCCATCTTTTTTAATGATTAATGGTTAATGGTTAATGGTTAATTTCCAACGACCAATGAAAAAGAAAAATTAATCATTAATCGTTAACCATTAATCATTAATGCGCCGGTTCTTGTAATAAGTCCAGAAATTCGAGTGAGGTTGCTTCCATGTTGAAGATGACTTTATCGACTCTTGATACCAAATAGTTGTACCCTACATAGGCGAAAATGCCGATAAAAAGCCCGAAAGCAGTCGTCAAAAGTGCCTGATAGATACCGCCTGCGAGTACATCTGGCGTCACATTTTCCTGTGTTGCCATCTCGTAGAATGCCGAAATCATACCCGTCACCGTACCGAAAAAACCAATCATCGGCGCAGCACCTGCGATAGTTGCGAGTGTAGACATACGATTTTCGAGGCGCGAGACCTCGAGGTTACCGACATTTTCTACGGCAGTCTGGATGTCGCTCAATGGTCTGCCAATACGCAGCAAGCCCTTCTCAATCATATTTGCCACAGGCGTGTCGGTACTTTGGCACAAGCCGCGAGCCGTTTCGATGGCGCCGGATTTGACATTAGAGCGGATTTTTGCCATAAAACTTTCGTCCACTTTGGCTGCCTTAGAGATGGTCATCGTGCGTTCAAAAAAGATGTAAAACCCGATAACGGACAGCACTAACAAAACAGAAATAATCGCTATACCAAGCACCCCACCTTGTGCGATGAGTTCGATTAAACTAAAAGATTCGCCCTCAACGGCAGCATCTTGAAAAAAAAGTAATATCATTTTACGTATTGTTGTTTTGTGGTGTCATGGTGTTGTGGTATGATTAGTATTGTAGTTTTTTTGCTCCGCAAAAATGAACGACTACAACACCTCAATACTACGACACGACAACACTATATAAATTTGCTCGCAAAATAGGCATTGCCTAAGATTTATGAAAGTATTTTGGTGTAAATTCTTAATGAATGAATGAATTTTGAATGAATGAGTTTTGAATGAATGAGTTTTGAATGAATGAGTTTTGAATGAATGAATCAAATAAGGGAAGAGGAAGAAAATAATCTACCCCAAATGAAAAAGAACAATTCAGACGGGTAGATTATTTTTTTCGTCTTCCCTAAATTAAACGATTCATCCCTTAGTATCAGGAATTAAATAGAGTGTGTAAAATATTAGGGGAACTTTAATTTGTTTGAATGTATCATAATTTCGTGGCATTAGAGATACGTTAGTACCGACCCCGTTTGTAGCAAAGTTTGAATAACAAGCTCATAAGATACCTTAGTACCGACCCCGTTAGTGCGTATAAACGGAGTCGGTGCTAACGCACCTTATGAGTTTGGGAGGAGCTTTCTTGCTACAAACGGGGACGGTGCGCTGCACCTTTTATATATAATTGCCCCTAATGTTTTACACACTCAATTAAATAAATGTATATTCTTCGCGTCGTTATTTTTGTCTCACTATTTAACGGCTAAATAACGGCAATGTATTGTATATTAGTATCAAATAATTGGAAAAGATGGCTTTGTGACACCCGATTTAGGTAAAATCCAATAATTTGTACAATATTTGCTGCTTCAATCTCATTTTAACTCAAATAAAAAAAATATGAGCGTTAGAATATTTCTACTTATTTTTGCTGTATTGTTTGTGACATCAATTCATGCACAAGAAGCCAAACAGAACAATAACATCTGTAAATCAAGTTCGAGTGCCGCAGGAGATGAAAAAAGCAATACACAGTATTTGCAACAACTCATGAAGCAAAAACGAACGCGAGGCATTGTTTCATGGGAAAAAAGGATTGTATTTCCGCTGCGAATTGGTTTTATTCAAGCACCCGGCACGCCCAAACATACGCGCCAATTTGCCATCAGTAGCACGATTGATATTTTGAACGAGGCGTTTGCAGAAGCAAATGTTGAATTTTATATTGCACAAATAGATGTGATATATACTGATTTGAAAATAGGCGACTTGTCATTGGGAGCTTACGATTTATACGACCAATTTTCAAAAGAGCATGATATTGAAGATATGATTAGCCTCTATCTTTTTGATTACGATGACCAACTCTGCAAAGAAAGCAGCGGCGGTGTGAGTTGCGGACGTACGGGTGGTTTTTCATACATTCTTTCCAATCGAACGAGCAATATTGTATTGAGTAAATTTGACTTGGAAGACCACAAAGTCGTCGTACATGAGTTTGGACACTTCTTTGGCTTATACCATACTTTCGAGCGTGACCAATTTGGTCGAGAACTCGTCTCGGGCGATAATTGTGCGACCACAGGAGACATAATTTGTGACACACCTTCTGACCCCGGGCCAGTCTATGAAGTCTATGTCAATTACTCCAAATGTCGTATGATTGGTTATAGGGATGCTGGTGAGGATGTGGATTATACACCCTTGATTAACAACTACATGTCGTATTATAAGCCTTGTTTTATGAAAGAATATACATTTACACCGATGCAGTTGGAGGTGATACGAGCAGCGGCAGAATCGCCTTTACGGATGCGTTTTTGGGAATAAAACGTAACCCAGACATTCCTGTCTGGAATAATATGGAATACGCCCATACAAGAATATCTGGATTATATTATCCCAAATCTACCCGATTTGCGGTCAAAAAATATGCCTTCGGCGGCATAAGCGGCTTCGATATATCCTTGTTCGATGAGTTGGGTGGATGTGCCGATGTGGGCTTGTTTTTCGCCTACCAACAAAACGATTTTATCCGCAATTTGCAATGCCAATTCGACTTCATGTGTCGTACACAAAACGGCTCTTTTACTTTCCGAACTTAGTTTTTTTAATAATTGAAAAATAGCAATGCGATTGACCAAATCGAGGTGCGCCGTAGGCTCATCGAGCAGTAGGAGAGGAGTATCTTGTGCGAGTGCGCGGGCAATCATTACTTTTTGGTATTCGCCGTCACTTAGTTGGGCTAATGGCTTGTGAATCAGTTGCTTGATGTTGGTGAGTTGGATGGCATTTTCAATGATTTTTTTGTCTTTTTCCTGTAGATTTCCGAAGTAACCCGTATGCGGATACCGACCCAATGCCACCACATCTTCCACACGAAAATAACTCAAACGAAATCTTTCTGTTGTGACAATGGCGAGGTTTCGCGCACCCCCAGCCCCTAAAGGGGAGTCTACGCGTATTCCTGTGCCGAAGTGGGCAGACTCCCCTTTAGGGGCTGGGGGCGAAGAAGAGCCAATTTCTACACTTCCACCCAAAGCCGAATGCAAGCCTGCAATCGTGCGCAACAAAGTCGTTTTTCCCATCCCATTTCTACCGAGTATGACGCACAGTTCGCCTTTCGCTACTTCAAAACTAAGGGATTCGAGTAGGGTAGTGGTGGAGTTTTTATGTTGGAAACCTATTTGTAGTTTAGTTATTTTTAGCATTTTACAGCAAAATATTTCCACAAAAATATCAAAAATAATCCGCTTCAAACGTCGGCGTTCATTTTGATTTTAATACTTTTGCACTCATTTGAAATTCCACGTAACACAGACACTCCTGTCTGTGCTTTATGAGGAAACAGACAGGAATGTCTGTGTTACGTTAAAAAATTATGTCATTAATAAAATCTATCTCAGGAACGCGCGGTACAATTGGTGGCAAAGTCGGCGATAATCTCACGCCAATCGACATTGTAAGTCACACATCGGCTTACGGGTATAGACTGTTGCAAAGCGGTGCGACGCCAAAAGTTGTGTTGGGACGTGATGCACGTATCTCTGGCGATATGGTTCGTAATCTGGTAGCGGCGACCTTACAAGGTTTAGGTATTTCGGTGGTTGACCTCGACCTCTCGACCACACCTACTGTGGCAATGGCAGTACCCAATGAAAAAGCGGGCGGCGGTATCATCATCACCGCAAGCCACAATCCGAAACAATGGAATGCCCTTAAGTTTTTGAATGAAAAAGGTGAATTTCTATCCAGTGCTGCCGGGCAGGAAATTTTGGACATAGCAGAAAAAGGCAATATTGAATTTGCGGATATTGAGTCGCTCGGTACCTACGAACGCAATGACACTTACATCGCGTGGCACATTGAGGAGATACTCAAATTACCGTTGGTAGATGTAGAAGCGGTCAAGGCAAAAGGCTTTAAAGTGGTGGTCGATGCCGTCAACTCTACGGGCGCGATTTCTTTGCCGCCGCTACTCAAAGCACTTGGTTGTGAGGTGATTGTGATTAATGGCGAAGTCAATGGACGTTTTGCGCACAATCCCGAACCTAAGCGCGAACACCTCGTTGGTTTGGCTCAAAAAGTGACTTCAGAAGGTGCGCATTTGGGCATGGCAGTTGACCCCGATGTGGATAGACTGGCGTTTATGAGCGAAGATGGCGAGATGTTTGGCGAAGAATATACTCTGGTGGCAGTGGCGGATTATATCCTCAAACACACGCCCGGCGATACGGTTTCCAACCTTTCTTCGACGCGTGCGCTACGCGATGTTACAGAAAAATCAGGACACAAACACCACGCATCAGCCGTAGGCGAGGTCAATGTGGTAGCGATGATGAAAGAAGTCAATGCACCAATAGGCGGTGAGGGCAACGGCGGTATTATTTACCCCGAATTGCACTACGGACGCGATGCACTCGTGGGGGCTGCCTTGTTTTTATCGCATTTGGCGCACTTCGGAAAGCCGGTGTCCTTCTTGCGAAATTCCTACCCTAATTATATCATTTCAAAAAATAAAATCGAACTATCTCCCAAGCTTGATTTAGACCGTATTTTTGAAAAATTAAAAGAAAAATATAGCCAACAACCGCAAAATACGGTTGATGGACTTAAAATTGAATTTGATAAAGACTGGATTCACCTACGCAAATCGAATACCGAGCCAATTATTCGCATTTATGCGGAAAGTAAATCGGAAGTGATGTCAGATAATCTGGTGAATAAAATCAAGTCGGATATTAGCGAATTAATAAGAGGTTAAATCTGAGTAGTTCCTTATCTATTTAGACTTTGGACGAAATTTAGAAAGCTAAGAGTTTTAAGTAGCTGATTTTCAAGTATTTAAAAGAATATCAAATTAAGTATATTCATCTGTATAATTACTGTTTATTAAGGATAAATTAGTTTATGACCGACACGACTTAACAATGGATGAAGCATGGTTGAGTAATGCAATTGGAGGGGCTGCCATGGTAAAATTAGGCTTCATAGGTGAGGGCGCAACAGCCTGTCCCGTACTTGATTCGGGATAAGGATTTTTGTAAGGAAAAATAGCAGGAAAAGAAACCTTCAAAAAGTAAGTATCAGGAATTAAATAAATGTACATTCTTCGCGTCGTTATTTTTTCTTTAGACGAACTAAATTTGACGCGAATACTCACTGTATTTAAGGATATTTTGTCTCACTACTTACTTCCGACGAATACATTATCGTTATTGCAGTAAAGGCAGTTGAGGCTTGGTTTCTGGCAGATACAAATGCTATATCAACTTATTTCAAGCAAAATTACACCTGCGAATTTCCCGAAGATATTGAGCATTCATTTGAATTTGTAAAAGAGAAAGGACTGCGACTGATGGGAAGGGGTGTCAACAGCAAACGTTTACTCTGTAGGAGAACACTAAAAAGCGGCTTCTCTATCCAAAACGCCGCCCAACATCCCGGCTGCCCAAGTGCTACCTACTTTATTCAACAATTGAAAGAATTATAAATCATGATAATTTTCATATAATAAAGTAATCTTAATGATAATGTGTTCGCCAAATGAATAATTGCAAATTTGTAGTAAATATTTTATTTTATTTTTATAATTTATTGAAAATAAATAAAATACAAATTACTATTTTAAATTAATTCTCAATTCTCAATTTGGCGATAATGCTTTAATTTGGCGATAATGCTTTAATTTTTTATATGAATCACCAACGAATAGATTTACCATTAAACAAAAAACATAATATTGCGCTCTGGAAAGTCAGCGATGTGCGCGAAGACATACGGCATGTTTTTCTGACTCACGGCACATTTTCTAATCGAAAAGTGTGTATGGGCATGGCGGAATATTTGGCTAAAAATGGTTTTACATGTTGGGTGATGGAATGGCGCAACCATGGAGAAAGTGATCCATATAGAGACAACTTTACTTTTGAAACAGTGGCAAAGGAGGAGTTTGAGATAGTGTTTGAATACTTGTTTAATAACTTGAATATCAAGTCATTGGATTGCGTGACACATAGCGGAGGTGGGCTTTGCCTGACAATGTTTCTTGCCAACAATCCGGTCTATATTTCTAAACTAAAAACAGCTACGTTTTTTGGAGCGCAGACTACAGGCGCAGCTGTGGGGACGAAAAATTACCTTAGAGTTGCACTTTGTCAATGCCTATCTTGGATGACAGGGTACGTACCTGCCAACTGGTTTGGTAGTCCGCATAATGAGAGCCATCATTTTATGAAATTGTGGTATCATTGGTCGCTAAAAAAAGAATTTGTGGGGGAAGATGGGAAAGATTACACAAATGAAATGCCGATGATTGATTTCCCGATTTTGTCGATAAATGGTGCAGGAGATACGATAATTGCGCCGCGTGCAGGTTGTGAAAGTTTTCTGAATGACTTTAAAAACCCAAGAAATTGCTTCCTATTTTGTTCAAAAGAAGATGGTTTTAAGGAGGATTATACCCATAGCCGTATTATTTATTCGCGTAATGCGCATGCGGAGATTTATCCGAAAGTTTTAGATTGGATTAATCGAGTATAATGCTATTACTGGACTTTGGACATTGGGTAATTAGGGAACTGGGTAATTAGGTAAATCGCTCATTATCAATAATTTACGTT
>ENA-ORXR01002472-ORXR01002472.1-marine-metagenome-genome-assembly--contig:-NODE-2472-length-17496-cov-3.975142_pt1 | contig 17496 bp, 12 predicted proteins | sample MGYA00237866_ERZ511479 | MGnify/ENA metagenome assembly ERZ511479 | reverse complement strand
AATCTATTTCTATATACTTAGGATCGTTTTTAGGATCAAATTTTTCATTGAATACATTTACAGAACCAAAGAACAAAGGTCCCCAAATTTCGTAGGTAGACACTCCATCTTTTACTCTTTTTCTAGCTCTAATTCTTACGGCATTTTCCCACGCAAAAACCAATGCAGCTATAATTACGCCTACAAAAACTGCAATGGCCAAATCTGCAACTACTGTTATTATAGAAACCGAAATTAAGATAACAGCATCTGCTTTAGGTATCTTTTTTAAAATTCTAATACTAGACCATGCAAATGTATCTATTACCATTACAAACATTACTCCTACTAAGGCAGCAATAGGTACTTGTTCTATATATTTATCTGCAAATAAAATAAAAGACAACAACGTAAAAGCCATCATTACTCCAGACAAACGTCCTCTACCTTTAGCATTGATGTTTACCATTGTTTGACCAATCATTCCACATCCTCCAGTTCCACCAAACAATCCGCTAGTAATATTTCCTACGCCTTGTGCAATACATTCTTTGTTACCATCTCCTCTAGACTCCGTGATTTCATCTACCAAATTCATCGTCATTAAAGATTCTATTAAACCAACAGAAGCCGCTAAAAATGCTGGCAAAGCAATAAATTTTAACGTATCTAAGTTTATAGGTAAGTTTTGCCATAACTCCATATTTGGTGTTGGAAAATGACCCTTCAATCCATCCCCTCCTCCTTCTCTAATATAAGAACCAACAGTGGTAACATCTATTCCTGTAAAAACAATCAATAACGTTACAATTACAATGGCTGTTAATGCAGCAGGAACCTTTTTTGTTACTTTTGGTAGTAAATAAATAATCGCCATGGTCAACCCAACCAAACCAATCATCCAATACAAATCTGTACCCGTCATCCATTCAGAAACATATTGTGTAATTCCTTTGTCGTTGATTTCTGGATGTTTATGTACAAACATTTTTACTTGTGCCCATCCAATTACAATTGCCAAACCATTTACAAATCCCAACATTACAGGGTGTGGAATTAAACGTACAAATTTTCCTAATTTAAAAACACCTGCAAAAATCTGAATAATACCCATTAAAATAACGGCTGCTAACAAATAGAAATACCCCATATTATCTACAGGTTGATCGAAAAGCATTCCCTTTTCATGTCCTTCTTGTATCATATGTACAAAAATAACGGCTACTGCTCCTGCTGCTCCAGAAATTAACCCAGGTCTTCCTCCAAAAATTGCGGTTATAATTCCTATAATAAAAGCTCCTGACAAAGCAACCAGAGGATCTATTTGTGCTACAAAAGCAAAAGCCACCACTTCGGGTATCATTGCCAAAGAGACTGTCATTCCTGCTAAAATATCGTCTTTAGGATTTACAACAAATCCGTTAAAAAACTTACTCATTTTTTTGTTTTTTTGAATTGCAAAAGTAAGTTTTAAAAGTGACCTAAACCAATTATAAAGAAGGGAATACTTATTGAAAAAGATTCTTTTTTTGCATAATTAATAAAAATAAAATAGGAACAGCCAACAAGCATATCTGCAACGGATGTGTTTGTAAAACATTGGGCTTTAAAATAAGTGTGCCTATAAACCCTACAATAGCTCCTCCAATATGTGCCGAATGTCCTACATTTCCAATTTGTCTGTTCATTCCGTAAATAGAATAAAACAAATATCCTACTCCAAAAATATAAGCAGGTATTGGTATAGGAATAAACATTAAATACAGGCTCATGTTTGGAAGCAACACAATACTAGAAAACACAATTCCAGTAACCGCTCCTGATGCACCAACCGCAGAATAGTAAGCATCTTTTTTATGAATTTGTAACGATAAATAATTTCCTGCTAATAAACTCAACCCGTAAATTAAAACGTATTGTGGTGTACTAAAAAAAATTAAAACTGTACCTGAAAACAAGTACAAAGCATACATGTTAAAAATTAAGTGAATGTAATCTACATGTAAAAAACCCGAAGAAAATAGTCTTATTTTTTCACCTTGTTGAATTTTTAACACATTAAATTTATAGTTGTTAAAAAACACATTATTTTTAAATCCCTGAAAACTTGCTAAAACATTAGCAATGATAAATCCTATCACTATTAATTTCATTTTGTTTGAATTTAGTTTTATTAAATATATATGCGATATTTGTAGTTATTCTATTATTTTAAAATGAGCAAAAACAAAATAACCTTTTGGATAGTGTATCCGTTTATTTTTATCATTGCAAAGTTACCACTTTGCATATTATATGGGTTCTCTAATTTGCTCTATTATTTGGTGTATTATGTTTTTGGTTATAGAAAAAATACTGTTAGGCATAATTTACAACTCTGTTTTCCTCAAAAAACAGATAAAGAACGACTGGATATAGAGAAAAAATCTTTTCGGCATTTTATAGATATTTTTATTGAAATGATTAAAGGTTTTGGAATCTCTCAAAAAGAATTAAATAAAAGATATAAATACACAAATCCAGAAATATTCAAGGAGCTAGAAGCTTTAAACAAAAGTGTGATACTGTTAGGAGCACATCAAGGAAATTGGGAATGGTTATTTAATATTAACCACCATACAAAATTACAATGTTACGGAGCTTATAGAAGAGTTAAAAACAAATATTTTGACAAATATGTAAAAGAAAACAGAAGTAGGTTTGGTTCAACTTTTATTCAGACAAACAACACCATTCCACAAATTATAAAAAATTACAGAAAAGGAATTCCATCAATGTATGGACTCTTAAGCGATCAAACTCCACACATTAGCAAAACTCATTACTGGGCTCCTTTTTTTAAACATACGGTGCCAGTACATACCGGTGCAGAAATGCTAGCTCAGCGTTTTGATTTAGCTGTTATATACATGCATACTAAAATGCCCAAAAGAGGGTATTATGAAATTACTTTTGAACTTTTATCTACCTCTCCTAAAAAGACAGAAAACTATCCGTTAACAAATCTTTACCTTAGAAAATTAGAAAAGGATATTTCAAATCATCCAGAAATTTATTTCTGGACTCATAAAAGATTTAAATACTTAGGAAAAAAACCAACACGTTAAACAAAAAAAATGATTCAAGAATTTAAAGATTGGTACAACAAACCCTACTTTTTAATTGATAATCTAAAAATCAAACTATCAATGGTTTTAGGCGTAGGTCTTTTTACGCTTTTGTTTTTGGTTCTGTTCCAACCCTATGGAATACAAAATGTAATCAAAGCTAATTTCACCTTGATTGTTGGCTACAGTGTATTGGTTAGTTTTAGTTTGTTTATTAGTTATTTTGTACTTCCCAAAATTTTTCCGCATTATTTTAGTGTAAGAAGTTGGACCATTCAAAAAGAAGCTACATTTTTATTGATTTCTTTTTTTATTATATGTATCACAAATTATTTTTATCACAACGCTTTTGTAGCTAGCTATTTGTCTAATTTTTCATTTTTAAGATTTGCCTTCTCAGTACTTTCAATAGGAATTTTTCCAGTATTCATTATTATTTTTATGGTAGAAAGGTATTTGTACAAAAAACATAATGTACAACCTACTAGCCTTGTTCAAAAAATAATAAAAGAAGAAAAAGAACTTGTTACTATTCCATCTGACAACCTAAAAGTTAAACCATTAGTGTTGGATATTGACGATTTTCTATTTGCACAATCTAACAACAATTACACCACCATTGTTTTTTTACAAGACAATAAAGTAAAACAAGAATTAATGAGAATTACCTTAAAAAAGGTGAATAAAATTTTAGATATCTATCCTCAATTTGTTAGATGTCATAGATCTTTTTTAATCAATAAAAACGAAATTTCGGAAGTAAATGGGAATGCTAGACTTTTACAGGTTCACCTAAAATATGTAAAAGATATCATTCCTGTTTCTAGATCATTTCCTAAAGAAAAACTAATTTCTTAGTCTACAAAAGCTCCCTAACCCCTGTATTTTAACACCAGAGTATCCCAAACATCACAAATTCTACCTATATTCCCCTTTTTTAGCACAATGCCTTAAGTATTTTGTAATATTGAGCTAAGTAGTTGTAAAAAAAGACTGAAAAACAATTTTATGGATCAAAAAAAAGTAATTATTATAGGAGCAGGATTTTCATCCCTTTCAGCAAGTTGTTATTTAGCTAAGGCAGGTTATGATGTAACCATTTTAGAAAAAAACAACCATGTAGGAGGTAGAGCACAACAATTAAAAAAAGAAGGTTTTGTATTTGATATGGGACCTACCTTTTATTGGATGCCTGATGTTTTTGATAAATTTTTTAATGACTTTCAAAAAAAAGCATCCGATTATTATACCATTACCCAGTTAGACCCTGGTTACCAAGTTTACTCAGACATTCAAAACTCAATTTCTATTGCTGCCAATTTTGATACTATTGTAGCTACGTTTGAGCAAAAAGAAAAAGGAGCAGGAAAAGCTTTAAAAAAGTTTATTAAAAATGCAGAAGAAAACTACAACTTAGCAATAAAAGACTTAGTTTATCAACCTGGGGAAAACGTTTTTGAAATTATTACACCCAAAACTGCTTTAAAAGTTAGAGAGTTTTTTAACAACATTAAATCTCAAGTTGCTAAGTACATCAAATCACCTGAATTAAAACAAATTTTAGAGTTTCCTGTTTTATTCTTAGGAGCAAAGCCAGAAACTACTCCTGGTTTTTACAATTTTATGAACTATGCAGATTTTAAGTTGGGAACTTGGCATCCTAACAAAGGAATGCATCAAGTTGCGTTGGGAATGGGCACTTTGGCAAAAGAATTGGGAGTAAAAATTATTTGCAACCAAGATATCTCTAACATCAATTTAAAAAACGATAGTGTTAGTTCTGTGGCAACTACTGAAAAAGAATATGTATGTGATATTTTATTAAGTGGTGCCGATTATCATTTTACAGAGACATTATTACCAAAAACACATAGACAATATTCTGAAAGCTATTGGGCGAAAAAGACATTTGCGCCCTCTTCGCTCCTATTTTATGTTGCTTTTGATAAAAAGATAGAAAATGTAGCACATCATACTCTGTTTTTTGATACCGATTTTACTGAACATTCAAAATCTATATACGATACACCAGAATGGCCAGAAAAGCCATTGTTTTATGCAAGTTTCCCTAGTATTACTGATGATTATTTTGCTCCTGAAGGAAAAGAAGCAGCTACTTTTTTAATTCCTATTGCTCCCGGAATAGAGGATACTCCTGAAATTAGAGAAAAATACTTTCTAATTATTATGAAAAGACTCGAAAAAATTACACAACAAGAAATTTTCCCTTATATTAACTTTAAAGAAAGTTATTGTGTAAACGATTTTAAAGAACAATTTAACTCTTATAAAGGAAATGCATACGGCTTAGCAAATACATTGTTACAAACACATATTTTAAGACCTAAATTAAAAAGTAAAAAAGTAAAGAACTTATACTTTACAGGACAACTAACCGTACCTGGACCCGGAGTCCCTCCAGCAATTATTTCTGGAGAAATTGTAAGTGAATTAATTCTTAAAAATCATTAATTATGAAAGCTATTTTTGATAATACTAGTTACGAAGCTAGTAAATTAATTACCAAAAGATATAGCACTTCCTTTTCATTAGGAATTCAGCTTTTTGACTCAAGTATTAGACCTGCTATTTATGCTATATACGGTTTTGTAAGATATGCAGATGAAATTGTAGATACGTTTTTAAACTACCCACAAGAAATTCTTTTAGATGAGTTTGAACAAGAATATCACAAAGCTATTGAAAGAAAAATTAGTCTGAATCCTATCTTAAATTCTTTTCAAGAGGTAGTTTTAAAATACGATTTGCAAGATTATGTGCTATCGTTCTTAAAAAGTATGCGACAAGATTTACATCAAACAGTATATAACACACAAAAAGAATATGAAGAATATATCTACGGGTCTGCAGATGTTGTAGGCTTAATGTGTTTGCGTATTTTTGTAAATAATAACGAAGAAAAGTTTAAAGAGCTTAAACCCTATGCCATGAAATTAGGTTCTGCTTTTCAAAAAGTAAACTTTCTTAGAGATTTAAAAGACGATTTGGAAGGTTTAGAAAGATCTTACTTTCCTAATTTAAGCTCTTTACCTATGAACAAGCAAACCAAAGAAGAAATTATTGCCGATATTCAGAACGATTTTAAGGAGGCTTTGATAGGAATTCAAAAACTTCCTATGGAGAGTAAAATGGGTGTATATTTGGCCTATAAATATTATTTAAAGTTGTTAAATAAATTAAAGAAGACAACAAGCGAACAAATAATGTCAAAAAGAATCAGAGTATCTAACCCTACTAAAATATTAATTTTAATGAGAGCTTACACAAAATACTCTCTAAGACTTGTTTGATATGAAACTAATTTTTACAGCATTCTTTATATTTTTAACACTGCAACCTCCATGCAATGAATTACACAAACTCAGAAAGCTATTTCAAGCAGAAGTAAATGAAAAGCAGCTTTTAAACATGATTACTATTTGTGAAAAATCAACTTGTGAAAAAACAACTCCATACCATGCTGCTGCCATAATGCAAAGAGCTGAATTTGAATGGTCTCCAATAAAAAAAATAAAAAGCTTTACTATGGGTAAAAGTATGTTGGAAAATTTTATCTTAAAATCACCACAAAACATAGAAGCTAGATACATAAGGTGGTTGACACAAAAAATGGCTCCTAGTTTTTTAAATTACAATCAAAATTTAGCGGAAGATTATGATTATATTTTATTAAATATAAAAAAAAGAGGCATCGATATTGAGTATCAAAAAACAATTTTAGCACATTTAAAAACAATAAAATAATGAATAATATATTTATATACATTGCTACCACTTTAAGTACTTTTTTATTTATGGAGTGTATTACATGGTGTACGCACAAATATGTGATGCATGGTTTTTTATGGTATTTACATGCAGATCATCATCAACCTAAATACCAAGGAATTTTTGAGAAAAACGATGCTTTTTTTGTGATTTTTGCTGTTCCAAGTATTGCTCTTTTTTATTATGGAATACACCCAACTTTAAATCCTTTATTTTTTATTGGACTAGGAATACTTTTTTATGGATTAGCGTATTTTATTGTACACGATGTTATTATTCATCAACGCTTTAAATGGTTTCAAGATATTAAAAATCCCTACATCAATTTACGGTGTGGGGATTTTTTATATTTATACTGCGACGCCCTACGGGGTCGATCATTAACACGCACGTCATATGCTAGCTAACATACTTTGATCGCGCTGCGATCATGGGCTGACGTAATTTGATGCATTGCGATCATGGGCTGACATAATTTGATGCGCTGCGATCATGGACTGACGTAATTTGATGCGCTGCGATCGTGGGCTAACGTGCTAACCTAACCTAACCTAACCTAACCTAACTTTGATCGCGCTGCGATCATGGGCTGACGTAATTTGATGCGCTGCGATCATGGGCTGACATAATTTGATGCACTGCGATCATGGGCTGACGTAATTTGATGCGCTGCGATCATGGACTGACGTAATTTGATGCGCTGCGATCATGGGCTGACATAATTTGATGCGCTGCGATCATGGGCTGACGTAATTTGATGCATTGCGATCATGGGCTGACGTAATTTGATGCGCTGCGATCGTGGGCTAACGTAATTTGATGCATTGCGATCATGGGCTGACGTAATTTGATGCATTGCGATCATGGGCTGACGTAATTTGATGCGCTGCGATCGTGGGCTGACATAATTTGATGCACTGCGATCATGGGCTGACATAATTTGATGCGCTGCGATCATCTTTAACAAAACTTCTGATCCCAGCGGGATCACATTATGTTAGAACCCAAATATCCAATCATACAACCGATCCCAGAGGGATCGCAGTATTTTTTAATATGACGATATAATAAATTTGTTTATAATGTTAAATAGAAGCCATCTGACCAACGGCCAATAGCTAACAGCCCTCAAAATCGATACGTCACCCCCGCCTGTACCAGATGCACATTACTAAATCCACCTTCTCCAAAAATCGCCCAATTCTCGTTGATAAAATACCGGCCACCAACGGAAATATAATAAACAAAAGTCGGAACATTCACTTCTTTGGTCGTCAATTCATCCAGCGCGATATCTCCCAATTGCTCCACAATTGTTTTACGACGATTAAAACTATAACCTGCAATGATAGAAGTATAAAAATCTACTTTCGGAATAATCGCCAATCGACGGTGATAAACCAATTTACCCGCAAGGGTATAAACATTTACCCGCTCTTTAATGATCGGGGCATCACAATCGCAACTGGCACCAACGCTGAATGGCAAAAGACACTGAGCTACACACTCGGGATCATCCAATAATTCAGGGATATCGCTCAGACTCAAATTTTGCTGTGCATTGACCCGGTAGTAACCAAATAATCCTCCGAGGCTAATATAATCAGTTACACTGTATTCATAATGTAAATTTATTCCTGGTGAGGGATTCCCTGATCCCCTTCCTCCCGTAAATAAATCGAGCGCAAAATCGGTTGGATTGGGCAAAAAAGAAACACCCAGATTAAGTAAATGGTCTCCTTTTTCAACGTGCTGACGATGGGCTTTTTCTATGGCCTCTTGTCCGGATAGTACAGTGGTAAAAATGATAGTGAAGAACAGCAATAGCGTAAGAATTCTTTGCATGATGTGTCGTTTTTGTGGTTTGGTTGTTTAAATTTGTGTGTATCGTTGTAGTTGAGACGGTAAAGTTCTAAAATAGGAACAAGTCTATTGAACCTTCTCCCGTCAAAAACTGAGATATTGGTCATGTTGGGGCCGTTCGATAATCTGTGTCTTCTCTCTTGCGATAGGATTGCGTAGCAAAAGACTAATTAATGTAATTGACTAGACACAGTTAAATGAACACCCCCTCATGTTTATTAAAACGTTAAAGAGCAGCCAACTGGCCAACGGCTAACCAGCCGCTAAAAATTATACACCTTGAAAATAAAATCTACCCTCGTCAAACCCTTTGCCCATTTGGTCGCTCGTCAGATCGAACGCTGGTCACAAACGGCCGTGCAGGATCAGGAGCGAGTTAGGCAATACTTGGTCAAACGGGCACAAAACACTGCTTTTGGAAAAGATCACTATTTTTCAAAAATAGGGAGTTACGAAAATTATAGGCAACAAATTCCGATCAATGACTATGAGGGTTTGAAATCTTATTTTGATCGCGTTAAAACCGGCGAAGCCAACGTACTCTGGCCCGGCCTACCCCGCTATTTTGCCAAAACTTCCGGGACGACTTCGGGTGCCAAATATATTCCGCTCACCAGGGAAAGTATGCCCAATCATTTTGGAACGGCCCGTAATGCACTGTTTAATTATTACGCCCGTTCTGGTAAAGGTAATTGGCTGGATGGTAAAATGATTTTTCTTTCCGGTAGTCCAGTTTTGACAGAGACGGGAGGTATCAAAACCGGGCGACTCTCCGGTATTGTCAACCACGAAATTCCAGCCTGGTTACGCACCAGTCAACTGCCTTCTTACGACACCAATTGCATTGACAGTTGGGAAGACAAACTGGAAAAAATTGTCGATGAAACATTGACCCAGGATATGCGACTGATCAGCGGAATCCCGCCCTGGGTACAAATGTACTACGAACAACTCCTCGATCGTACGAGCAAAAAACACGTTAAAGATATTTTCCCCAATTACAATATTTTTGTTTACGGTGGTGTCAATTTTGAACCCTACCGCGATGTCCTCGAAAACCTCGTCGGTGAACGGATCAATAGTTTAGAAACCTATCCCGCTTCCGAAGGCTTTATTGCTTTTCAGGATGATCAAAATGAAAAAGGATTATTACTTAATACCAAGTCAGGAATCTTTTTTGAGTTTATTCCGGCCTCCGAAATTTTTAATAAAAATCCAACCCGGCTTTCCCTTGCTGACGTCGAGTTGGGGGTTAATTATGCCATTATTTTAAATACCAACGCCGGACTGTGGGGATATAATATCGGGGATACGGTGCAGTTTGTTTCTAAAAACCCGTACCGTATTTTAGTGACCGGAAGAATAAAACATTATATTTCCGCTTTTGGAGAACACGTGATTGGCAAAGAAGTAGAGGCCGCAATTCTGGCGGCTACCGCTAGCGAGGACGTTCGCTTCACCGAGTTTACCGTTGCTCCGCAGATCACCCCGCCCGAAGGTGGACTCCCCTACCACGAGTGGCTGATTGAGTTTGAAAAACCACCCGCCGACCTGACTGCTTTTGCACAAAGGATAGATCATTTTATGTGCCAACAAAACATCTACTATCAGGATTTGATTGCGGGTAAGGTTTTACAACCGCTTAAAATCGTTGCCTTGCCCAAAGACTGTTTTAGAAATTTGATGAAAACCCGTGGTAAACTGGGTGGACAAAATAAGCCGCCTCGATTGAGCAATGACCGGGCGATGGCAGAGGCGTTGGTGGGTCTATAGGGGCAAGTTGATGTAATGAGCATATTTTGAAAAAAGACTTAAATGGATTAGATATTCCCACTAACACCATAGAGATGGCATTTTCAAAAACTGATTTTTATATTTTTCCAAATCCAGTCAGGGATCAATTAACTGTAGAATTGAAAACTACTCAATAACTCCCTCAAATGAATTCCATTCGTGTATAATCAATGGTCCATCATTAGCTGTAGCAATTATCAAGGTACGATCCCCTACTTTGCAAGTTGCTAAATTTTTAATATCTTGAGGAAGATAGAAGCCACTTTTTTTGAGAGAAAGAGGATCGAACGCTCCCTGTCCATCACCCAATAAAAGCATTCCGACGCCACCATCATTTCTAGGTGTTTCAGGTTCTACTGCAAACATATTACCAGCGATTAATAAATCGAGTTTTTGATCATTATTAAAATCTCTAACGATGATATCATTGACACAAGAATACTGTGCTTCAAAAGGTAATTTTTTAATTTCAAATTCTTCCCCTCCCAAGTTTAGTAAAACACTATTGGCAAAATTAGTTACCTTAAGTTGAAATGATTTAGTTAGCGCTTCTCCATACACATCATTTAAGCTAGCATTCGCAAACCCTTCGAAAGTAGGAAATTTGTCTTTAATAAAAGGCATTTGTTCTGAAGAACATTCTCTACCACGCAGCGGATATTGTTTTCCTTCATTAAAATAACCTAGGACAATATCTAGATTACCAGATTTATCAAAATCATTGGCGTAAATTTGAAAAGGTTCTTCCTCAGAAGCTTTATACTTATAATTCAGTCCTAAATTTCCGACCACAAAATCCATTTTTCCATCCTCATTAAAATCCCCGGATTTGATAGAATTCCACCAGCCGGATGCTGACTTTAAATTAGCCGGCGTAATATCTTCGAATCCATTTTGGGTATTGTTTAATAAAGTAATTGGCATCCATTCTCCTACAATGACCAAGTCCATTCTTTGATCTTCGTTCAAATCAATAACGATGGCATCTGTGACCATTCCTAAATTTTGAAATAAGTCATTATCCTCGTTGATTACCTTTTCCAGCTTCCCTTTGTTATTTCTCAATAAAAAACTAGCAGAAGCGTAAGGATACATCTGTGGTTTCATACGTCCACCGACAAATAAATCTTGCCAGCCATCCTGATCGTAATCGATGACTACCACGCAGGAACCACTAGCCGTTAATACTGGTAAAGCAGATACATCTTTTTTAAAATTTCCATGTCCATCGTTGATATAAATTCGATCTTGGTAATTAGGATGATTGGCCACAAATTCGTTGCTACCACTAACCACGTATAAATCTAGATCTTGATCATTATCTATATCAAAAAAGACACTTTTCATATCTTCACTAGCGCGATCTTTCGACCAAGGCTGACTATTAGCAACTGCAAATCGACCATTTGATTTTTGGAGATATAATTTTCCAGACTGGCCACTAGCTCCACCGACAAACAAATCATCACGACCATCATTATTTACATCTCCCGTAGAAGCAAAAGGTCCAAAACGAGAATTTTGATGAGGCAATAGAAGTTCTTTATCAAAATCATTATATTCATTTTCTTTATGAATGAAATCAAGTCCTTGATTTTTTACCGACGCAAAATGCGTAAAGTTTTTTTTAATAGTTGGTTTATTTTTAGTGGCATTTTTTTGATCAACTACTATACGCTGATTAGCTTTTATATTCGTAATCACTTGACTAGATTGATTTGGCCAAATAATCCATAGACTATCTACTTTTGACAGATCATTTAATCCAAATTGTAAAACATCAGAACAAGCAGATTGAAAACCACGGGTGAGTGTTAGTTCTTGATATTGGTGCTGATCATTATAAAAGATCGTTACCTTGGCATTTAGGCTCTGCGATAAATTGTTTTTTCCGTCTTTGACCAAGTCTACCTGCAGATAATTTTTGGTGGTGTTATTTTTATAAATATCAGCAACATCATCAATATTGTTAATGACTAAATCTAAGTCTCCGTCGTTATCTAAATCACCATAAGCCGCACCATTAGAAAACGTTTCTTTGGTGATTCCCCATTCTTGAGAAGTATTTTTAAACTTATGCCCCTCAACATTTTGAAATAAATAATTTTTCAATTTGTACGAAGGAGGTTTATTAATCCATTCGCTTTTAACGTTTTCAGGAATAGATTTGCCTTGATATGATGCGATCATTTTTTTAAATCCAATAGAAAAATCGTTATCCATTTTATTATATCGATAACCATTTGAGACAAACATATCCTTCCAGCCATCATTATCATAATCTGCCAGCAAAGTTGCCCAACTCCAATCAGTCTTATGTACGCCAGCTATTTTTGCAATCTCACTAAATCGTTGATCTCCATGATTTATCTGTAAAGAGTTGAACATATATTGATGCACATATTCAAAATCTCTTGTCATCATATAAAAATCTTTAGTTGACATGGAAGGCATCAATGTTTTAGAACGAAAATTATTAGCAGGTGCCATATCCACCACGCTGATGTCTAGCAAACCATCATTGTTGATATCCGCCGCATCACATCCCATACTGTAAAAGGAGGTATGTCCAACTGATGTCCTAATTTCATCTATAAACTTAATTTTTCCATTTGAATTGTTTTTACCAGTCTGATTAATATACATTCTATCAGGTCGGGAAAAATCATTGGCTACAAACAGGTCGGTCCAACCGTCATTATTCAAGTCACTAGCCACGACGCCTAAACCATAGCCGAAAGTGCTTAATCCGCTTTCAAGGGTAATATCTCTAAATTTTTGATTTTCGTTAATATAAAATGAACCAGAGTGCGGCCTTGCTTCTTGTGGGTCTTGGTCAATCATAAAAGCTTTTCCGCCATTGCCAAAACTTATGGAATGGTTAAGAATATAAGCATCTAAATCGCCGTCTCGATCTGCATCGAAAAAAACAGCTTGCGTAGAATGACCAGCATCATTAAGACCATACATTTCTGAACGCTCTACAAATGTAAAATCTTTGTTATTAATATACAATACATTTTCAGTCGCCTCCCCTGATTTAGCGTTACCAGATTTACAAATATAGATATCCGGATAACCATCCTCATTGATGTCGGCAATCGTAACACCAGTAGACCAGGAATTTTCGATATTGTGCCCAAAACCATCTGCCCCAGCAACTGACGTAACATCCTTAAATTTAAAATCACCTTCGTTCTTATAAATTCGATCTCCCTTCATATTGGAAGTAAAAAAAATATCTTCTAATCCATCCTGATCAAAATCAGCAATGGCTACTCCTCCTCCATTTTGAAAATATTGATAATCAAACGTGCTAAATTTTGTAGTTTGAGTCAACGGGTTCGTAAAATCAATTCCCGTATCTTTTATCAGCGAAAAAATAGATTTCTTATCTCCTTTTTTTTGTTCGGTCTTCGAGGTATCCTGACAATGATAATTAAGGGTCAACATTAAAAAAAGACAACAGGCGGCAAGCAAATTATTTCTCATAAGATGGATTGGTATAAGTTTGGTAAAATCGAGAAAATTAGTAAGTAGTTTAGTTCTTTTCAATAAAGAATGAAGTATAGGGTAAGGTTTAAAGTTAATGGCTTTTTTAGGTTGATTCAACTTTTTTTACTTATTTTTTCCAAATAATATATTTAGTAAAAGGTATTGCCAATAGAGGACCCTGCATTTCAAACTACCGAAAATTATCCAGCGGGGCTTTATGTTGTCAAAGTGAGAATGGAAGAAGGAATTATTACTAGTCAACTGATTCTTAAACAATAAAGCGTTAAATTGAGCGTATGAAAAATCCCGCCACCTACCAACACAAAATTCTAAAAAATAAAAACGGAAAATTCACTCCGCTGATCGATCAACTCGCCATCGAAGAACCTTTAGAAATTCAGCTATTATTTGGTCCCGCAGATCAGCGACAACGAAAAAGTATTGCTGTGACCATGCGGACACCGGGCTATGATTTTGATCTCGCCGCTGGTTTTTTATTAACCGAAGGAATTATTCAATCCAACGCAGCCATTCAAAAAATTGCCTACGCCCATTCTTTAGATCCGGAAAACTTCGAAAATACCGTCGTTGTCGTTTTGCAAAATACCGTAGAAGTAGACCTCGACCAACTCGAACGCCATTTTTACACTTCTTCCAGTTGTGGTGTTTGCGGCAAAGCTTCTATAGATGCGATTACCGTAAAATCAATGCCCAAATTACTTCCGGCTACGCCTAAAATTTCTGCGGCCTTGCTACATCAATTGCCCAATAATTTACGGGAAGTTCAGGCGGTCTTCGATAAGACGGGCGGCTTACACGCCGCAGCACTTTTTGACTGGAAAGGCAATCTCCTGAGTTGGCGGGAAGATGTCGGACGACACAACGCCGCCGATGCCATAGCAGGCAGGATGTGGCTGCAGGGAATTGAAGGCACAGACAAGATTTTCTATACCACGGGCAGACTGACATCGGAGATTGTCATGAAGACAGCCTTCATGGGTATACCGACACTGTTGTCTCGATCAGGAGTCACTCAAATGGCGCTGGAACTGGCCAGAGAAATCAACATGACGATGATCGCACGCGCCAAGGGGCGTCACCTAATGATCTATAACGGCCAGGAAAACTTGAGCTTTGATGCCATCCCTCCCGAGCGCAGATCATCGCCATCCACTAAAGGCATGCGAGACCTGACATAAGCGCCAGAGCCTAACTGCCCGTTGCAGCGTAATTACTGGTTCGCTGTTTCGAAGTCCAGCCTTGCGAGGCTTGCACGCTTTGATCGAACATGCGTAACACTTGCTCCTGACGCAGCGTGATTGCAGAGATTTTTTCAGCCGTATTAAGATGTAATTCCCGGCGAATATCCTGACGTCTTAACGCGCTGGCACGATACTCCAGGAATGTCTCTTCACTGCGTGGAGAATCCCCCGTGGCATCCTTGGCATACAGCGTCGTGTAACTGATGCGTGGCAACCGGCCTGAACTCAGACTGGCCACGAGACCACTGTCGTCCAGCAAGTTGTGCAAGACGCGTTCGGAGAACTGTTCCTTGTTGACGTTTCTGTCGTAAAACAGGCTGATCAGGTTGGCTCTTTGCAGCATGTCCAGGTTGTATTCATGCGCTAGAATGGCCAGATTCTGTGTGGCATACATATCCTGATAGGTAAGCACTGTTTCCAGAATGGCAGAACCTGCGCGCAACCTCACCACATTCACGTGATGTGGCCGCGTCGAATATTCCGGATCCACTTCACTGGCCTTGATCTCGATCAGCAGTCGCTCAATCAGTGGATTGACTATGCTGCCACGATCTCGTTGCGCCCAGTAGATCCGAGCTCCACTGTGCCGCCAGTGGCCGGTCATAAGTTCCGGGTCACGAATACCCTCTTCCAGCGACACCACGGTATCCAGCAACTTGATAACAATACCAGCCAGCGTGTAAGGCACCCCTGCTTCGGTGGCCTTGACGGTCATGTCAGTAAAGCGGCCGACATTGTATTGAGCCTGAGGCAATAGCAAGTGTGGTTGCTGCAACGTCAGTCTGGCCTTGCTGGCACCAGCGGTAATAACGGTGGAGTCGGTAAGTTCGGATACCATCGCGGCAATAGGACCACCAAAACGGAACTGGATTTTTCGTAACGAATGACCGTAACCGGTGACTCGTGCGGAGCCATCCTCAACGACGTCGTGCAACAGGGCCAGCGTAACAATCAATGGCTCCAGTGCTCTGCCCAGGACGCGCTCTGCAATGGCAGAAATACGGAATGCGTGCGCGGCCATTGTGCTTAACGACTTGCGTCGGCCTTTTTCCAGAGACCGCATCATTTCTAGGCTGGCTATGTGCACGGCCTCAATCGAATTGGGTGCCTCTGAGGCTACAAAATATTCCATCACGGGTAAGTTGATGTGAACCTCGTGCACGGCCTTGCCGCGTCTGCCGGACAATCGCTCACGCTTGGCAGGATCGTCCAGTGCATCCCGAACCGCCATCAGCAAGGTGTTCCTGAGTGGCTCGCGTAACGCGTAGTGATCAACGCCGGGCAACTTGAAGGCTTGCGCAGTCAATGCGTAGTGCTTTTCGAGCAAAGGGCGCTCAGGAAAATCGGATAGACAGTCAACGCCAAGAGATTCCAACTCTCCACGCATATCTGCGTCCATAAAACTGATGACTTTGTCGCCAGCAGCGCGCGCCACCAGACGTAAACGACTGGCCTGAATTGCAGCGACTGCGGTGGCTATTTCCGGCGATGGTGGTTCTGGCGTGTCGCTGTGGGTTTCAACAGCCTCGTTGAAGGCCAGTAAATAGGTATTGATGGCAATGACCAGCTTGGCCACCGAGTCACCGAACCAGGTAAACAAGTAGGTGTCGTCAACAATTTCGTTATCCTGCGAGGAAAATGCACTGTACCGGTGGGCCTTTCCATAGGAATCCTGCAACATGGTGGCCACGATGATGTCGTGCGTCATGGCGCGATTGCCCTGTCCATGTGAGCCGTATAGCTTCACACCGAGCAGCATATTCGCCGCTAGCACCGCCTGATGAATGATCGGTTCGAGCTTGGGCAGCCTGTTGGTATTGATCATCCGGCTTTTACCGGCGCGGCGAATATCCAGCTCTTCCGGTCTTATGGTGTCGGGGTCTATGTCCTGTTTTGCATAAAGCTCTGCTGCAAGCAAATCGCGACCACGCAACGTCTTGAACAATGCGGGAGGCAATGAGGATAGCGGGACCAGATGCTCGACCTCTTTTGCTATCCACTGACGCGATAGCGTGCCAGCTATGACACGCTCCATATCAGAGGTGCCGGCCAGTACGCCATAAGCTCTGACGAGTTTTACAAGATCCGTGAGCGGATACGCACGCGCCACAATGGTATTTCCGAGTTAGCTAGCTGAACTTGGGTAAAGGATAACAATACAGTGGCCGCTTTGAATGTAACTTAAAGTCACCAGCCGGACGGTAATG
>ENA-ORXR01002470-ORXR01002470.1-marine-metagenome-genome-assembly--contig:-NODE-2470-length-17504-cov-25.752568_pt1 | contig 17504 bp, 16 predicted proteins | sample MGYA00237866_ERZ511479 | MGnify/ENA metagenome assembly ERZ511479 | reverse complement strand
GCGTCGACGCGGCCGCCGCCGACACCGCCGCCGAGCCTGGCGCCGCCAACGAGGCAGCGGCGGCCGCCGAGTGCGTCGCCGGCGCGGTTGCTGCCCGCCCCCGCGTCGACGCGGCCGCCGCCGACACCGCCGCCGAGCCTGGCGCCGCCAACGAGGCAGCGGCGGCCGCCGAGTGCGTCGCGGAGGAGTTTGCTCCCCGCCCCCGCGTCAACGCGGCCGCGGCCGACCCCGCCACCAAGCCCGGAGCCGCCAACGAGGCAGCGGCGGCCGCCGCACGAGTCGCCGACGCGGTTGCTGCCCGCCCCCGCGTCGATGCGGCCGCCGCCGCCTCAGCCGCCGACGTCTGCGCGGCGGCTGGCGGCGTCACCTTCGACGGCGCGTCACCCACGATCATGACGTCGTCCTGCGCCGCCACGCCCCCAGTAGCAGAGACGTCGGCGGCCTCGCCCAAGGCGGGTGGCGCGCTCACGGTGCTGGCGTTGGTGCCGTTGGCCGCACCCTCGGCAGCAACCGACGCGTCTGCCGCCGCCTTGGACGGCGGCACCTTGATGCCTTCCGCCGCCAGCATCCTTTTGGCTTGGTGCGCCCAAAAGGCCGCCCCCATGGGCGTCTCGCGCATGAACGGAAGGCTGAATGCCATCATGTTCGTCCGCTGCGTCGTTGCTTCCCCCAATTTCTCCACCGCGCTCGCGACACGGCCGATTGTGCGGTCGTCGGCAATGCCGTCAGCTCGTGCGCGCTTGGCCGCCTTGGTTCCGATGGGGCGGCCCGCCCACGGGCTCTGCTCCTCGTCTTTGTCGCTCTCAACCAGATCGACAGGTGACGCACCATGGTCAGCATTTCCGGCGGCCGCCGCCGCATTCGCGGCGGCCGCCGGCGCCGGGTCCCCCTCGGCAGCCGCTTGCTCAGCGGCCGGCCCGTCGCCGCCCGCCTCAGCGGCGGCCGCCGCCCTTGCCGCTGCACGAACCTGCGTGGCAGCAGTCCGCTTCTGCAGGGCAGCAAAGTCGGCGGCCGCCGACTTGAACCGGTCTTGGTCCTTCAGCTTCTCCCAGTACTGGGCCCAAGGACACGTCACTTGTTTCGTGCGGCGCTTGGTCTTCTTCCCTTTCGCCACGTCGTCAGCATGGTCCCCGCGGATGCGGCCGTACACGTTTGTACCGCAGTACAGGCCCTCGGCGCAGTTGACGAGGTCGGCGTGCGTTGCAATGCCCGTAGGTTTGGACAGTCTCGCCTGCACGATACAGCTTGAAAACTCCATCACACCTGCCACCATCTTTGCCCACTGCTTGCGGAGTGCGTCAATGCCGCGCTTGTCCCGCATCGCTCTCACCCCCGCGTCCTTCTCGTTGCGCAGCATATGCAGCCAGTCCTTGAGCACGCGACCCCAGAACTCCTTGCCCGACTGGTCCGTTCCGCGAATCGGATTGTTGGCCTCGATCAGCCACGAGTCGATGAGCGCCATGTTTTCCACCACCGCCCATGCCGGGCCGCGCCCCATAGTGTCCGACGGCGGCGCCGCCGGCGTTGCCGACCGACTCGGCGGCGCCACCACCCCGGCGACGCGACGCCGGTGGAAGAGGGGGTCTGCCGCCGCCGCAGCCCAGCCGTTTAGGCGTGGGCCGATTGACGGCAGCGGCAGCCGCTCCCGCGCCTGCGTCGGCCGCCGCCAACACCGGTTGCTGCACGTATCCGCCGGTGAGGTAGGACACGGCGGCCGCGGCCTTGCTCGAGGCCACCGCCAGCCTAGCTGCAGTAGCCTCGGCGTTCTTGGCCGCGCGCTTGGCCGCAGCGGTGATCGCCGCCGACGCCCGGTAGGAGGCTCGCGCGGACTCCGACTCGGCCGCGGCCGCGGCGGCCGCAGCGGCCGCCCTGGCCGCCGCGGCAACGGCAGCTGCTGTTGCGTCGGCGACTGCGGCACGGCGGTTCGCCACCAGTCGCTCGGGACTGCGGGGCCGCACGGTCCGCCGTTTCCGCTGGGCCCGCTGGGCCCACTGCTCGCGGGGAGGCCAATAGCCAAAAAGTGAGAAAGAGGATGTGCCCGATGTGGATGCCGCCGCAGATGCGGCGGTCGTGAAGGTTAGCCGTTCGGCGGCGGTCCGCTCCCCCACCTTCGCGGGCTCGGCCGTAGGTTGTCGGGCGGCGGCCCGCTCTCCCACCCCCGCGGGCTCGCCGGTCGTTGGTCGGGTGGCGGCCCGCCCCCCCACCTTTGCGGGCTCGACGGTCGTCCGCCCGTCCACCGGGGTGGGTTTGGTGGATAGCAGTCGGGCGGCGGGCCGCCGCTCCACCTCGGCGGGCTCGACGGTCGGCGGTCGGGTTGCGGGCCGCCGCTCCACCTCGGCGGGCTTGGTGGTCGCCCGCTCGTCCACCTTTGTGGGCTTGGCAGTCGGCAGTCGGGCGGCGGACCGCCCCCCCACCTTGGCGGGCTTGCCGGTCGTCCGCCCGTCCACCGCGGTGGGCTTGGTGGTTGGCGGTCGGGCGGCGGACCGCCCCCCCACCTTGGCGGGCTTGACGGTCGTCCGCCCGTCCACCGCGGTGGGCTTGGTGGTTGGCGGTCGTGCGGCGGAGCGCCCCCCCACCGCGGCGGGCTTGACGGTCGGCGGTCGGGAGCCGGCCCGCCGCCCCACCTCGGAGGGCTTGACGGTCGGCGGTCGGGAGCCGGCCCGCCGCCCCACCTCGGAGGGCTCGATGGTCGGCGGTCGGGCGGCAGGCCGCCCCCCCACCTTGGCGGGCTTGTCGGTCGCCCGCCGGTCCACCGCGGTGGGCTCGGCGGCTGGAGTTCGGGCGGTCGGCCTCCCGTCCTCCTTATTGGGCTTGGCCGCCTACCTCCAGGAAGCGGCTGCCCGCCTCTCGCCCCTTGCTGCAGCGGTCTTGGTGGCGGCGGCGGGCAGCAGCACTGGCACTGGCAGTGGTCGAGGTGGGGGGCGACTGCCGCCACCCACTGCGCGACGCGTTGGCGCTCCCGTCTCCGCTGCTCCCTCCGCCGCGCGGTGTTGTCAAATCGCTTCATGCGGGTCATGGTGGTCGCAGGAGGCAGCGGCAGCCGCCCTTTTGTAGGCAACCGGCGGCCAGAGGAGTCCGATCGCAGCCGGCAGCGGCAGCCGGCCGTGCCTGCCGGCGGCAGCCGCTGCCCGCCACCACGCGATCCGCCGGCGTCGGGAGCCCGAGCGGCCGCCGCGGGGTGGCCAGGCGGCGTCCGCGAAGGGCGCCGAGACGGAGGAAAAAAGCGCGGGCGCCACAAACCCGCCGGCGGCAGCCGCAAACCCGCCGGCGGCAGCCGCTAACGCGGCCGCCGCCAGCCGCTGCCACAAAAGCTGCGAGCTAGAGGGGAGCAAAAGGAGGTCGGGGGAGCAGGGGCAAGCCCGCTGCCACCGCGGCCAAAAGTGGACCCAAGACGCGGACAAGAAAAGCGCGCGCTGTCCGGGGCCCACGAGCGCCACCCGCTGGCAGCTGCAGAGGGAACCCCGGCAGTAACCACCAAAGAAGCGGGCACCGACGAGTGGGAAAAAAGGCGCGCGCGGAAAGTGCGCGCGCAAAAGACGGCGGTCCACGCGACGGCGGCGCAGGCGATGATGGGCGATGGCGGGCACGGGCGACGGTGGGGGCGCAGGCGACGGTGGGCGATGGCGGGCACGGGCGATGGTGGGGGCGCAGGCGACGGTGGGCGCAGGCAGTGAGGGTGGGCGCAGGCGACGGTGGGATCGTAGTGGGATTCAGGCGAGGGCAGAGTGGCGAGGCCCCTGCCACCACAGGCTCACATGAGCACATTGCTCCCAGAGGCCGTTCACCGGCCACAGGTCTCCGTCAGGGCCCTTCCTGTGGGGTCCTGCGCATGTACGTGCTGACAATCTGTCCCGCACGAGGGCGCACAAGAAGAAAGGTTGGCGATGCCCCCGCCAGAGACAGCAGCCAATGACCAGCCTCTGATCGGGGCGGGCCCTCCACCCGAAATAGGGGGAGAGAGAGGCCGCGAGGATCCGCGCAGCAGTTGTGGCTGTATGGCCTGCGGGCCACCTCGCGAGTGCGACCAACACGAGGCGGCTGCCTCACCTCCATCTCGCCGTCGCATCCTCACGTCCGCCTGTCAAACTGAGAGTCCACCACATGGCGCCATTTCTAGGCCCCAGCCAGCGAGAGCGTGGCCGCGTCACCGCCTGTTTAGGGTGTGTGGTGTAGGCAGCGCCATAATCTGGGGCCAACGATGCGGGGCGGACAGGCAGCACACGGTCAGCAGCAATGCTTCTTTTCATTGGTGTACGCAAGGCCGTTCCAGCGGCTCGATTCGGCGTAGAAAAGCTGCCAGCGATGCCTCGTGCGAGGCAGGAATGGTGTAATTCGCTGATTCAGTCTCGGCGGTTGCCTCGTCAGACGGGCTGAGAACACAATGTCACAGGCTGCGGGCCACTCCACTCCTTCCTTTCGTGGTCACTGGTCTCTTTAGCCCCATGCGGATGGCTGCTTACCATTCGTAGCGTCACTCAGAGGTACGCGCACAGAAGTCAGACCGAGCTCCGTTGCCCTCGCTCGATGGCACGGTCTCTTTCTTTCAGGCGGTCGAGCCTCGTCCCTCAATAGATTACAGTCTCCTAGTCACACTTCTGACTCAGCAGTAGTAGTGAGCGGCCGCCATACATTCGAGTCATGCCGCCTGCTGAAACGCCGCATGCCTCTGCGACGACCAAGGCTACACATGTGACAGGCGACCTGGCCTTCTGACAGCCTTGCGGGCTTGCGACGCTCATCGCCTGCTCACGACAGGGGAAACGTAGAGCGCTTCTTCGTTCCTTTGGCCTGGCTTTCGTCTTCTGGAACTTCATTGGCTCAAGAGACATGGTCCAACGGCACGGTGGCAGCCTGGGGTGCTGCCATGTGTCAGATGATTGTCGTATATCAGCACGATCGGCCACTTCGCGTCGTGAATGTGCGTCGTGTCTGCGTCGTGGCAGACGATCGCGACCTTCTACCAGCCTGAGCAGAGGAATCTCGGGCGGATCACAGGGATCTCGCCTTGCTGGCGCCTCTCTGATTCCACTGAGGTATACTCCATTGGAATAGACTACGAACAACCCAACGTCAATCGGGACTATTGGAGAGAAGGTAGCCCGCTCCCGATTAACTCTATTGCACATATCGTCCATTTCGGCCGCCCGCGATAGGTGACCTCTGAGAGGGCGCCACGTCGCATGCCCAATTGAGAATTTAAGAACATAGTCCCGACATTGGTGTCCTTGCTCTCAGCTCCGACGCACCCATCCGCGCCAACGGGCGAGTGCAACTACCAATGAGCGACGCTCGGGCGGGCAGCAGTGGCGCGGGGCCTGTCCTTGCGCAGCGGGCTGCCTGCCCTGCGACGGGTGCCGGTCGTCCACCTTCCGAGGCATGCCACCGTAGCAAAACAGAAGGTGGAGAGATGCAACTTGGTCGCTGTCCCCGCCACCCCAAGAGGATGAGCCTGATGGCTGGCGCAATGCGCGACGTGTGCCACTGTTGCGCGGCCCCGTGACGCGGGTTTTGGTTTAGTCGGGATGGATCGCCGTATCGCTGACACTGCGACAGCGGCGTCGTCTGTGGTGGCAGCCACATGGCCGGCGGAGGAAGCACGGCGGGTAGGATATCACACTCCCTGACGGGGTCGGATCGCCTCCGTGACGCGACGCCTCCGTCATCCCTCGCCACCACGTTCGGGGCCTCCAGTAACACCCAACGTCAGCGATGGGACGGGGGGGGGGTGGTACGACCTCGCGCACGACGCACCATCCGCGTCGGGCCGCGTCGGGCGCGGCCGGCCAGCGGGCAAATGATGCAAGCAGAGGCAGGGGCAGGACGGCCCGAGCGCCCCAGCGCGAGCGCGCCCGCCGCTCGTGTGCGCCTGACAGCGAGCGGCGAGGCGGCCGTGGCTGCCACCAGGTGCCCCATCGACCGTGGGCCGCGGGCGGTCGGTCGGGCCTGTGCTGCGGCAGGCACACGAGCGGCGCCATCGTGTGAGCGGGAAAACGGTCGCGGGGCGCGGCCAAGCGGCGCGGCGGCATTGCGTTCGCGCCCACCGCCGCGACCACGGCGTTTGGTTCTTGGCCAAGACGGGCGGGGGGCGGGCGGGAACAACCCGCCGACGCGCCAGGCGCGGTACCCAGACCAGGAGTCTTCAAGCGTACCCATTTCATGATAGCGTCCGCGTGGTACGATTCAAGGAAAGCGTCCACCTGTGGCCAGCGGGGGCTGTCAGACTCAAGTGGACTTTCCCTACAGCAACGGACAAGCGCACATTTCCGCGTATGTTCTGAACCACATTGTGACCTACAAAAATCGTTAATCTGGGTCCTGTTTCGGTACTAGATGTAGTTGAAAGTTGGTTTATTGCTTTTATAGACTACTTACATCAGCTATCCAACTGAAAAGTTCAACTTGATATGATCGGCGGTCAGATCAGTAGGCCCGTTCCACGCCCAGTTAAGATCCCAACAAAGCGGACATTGGGATTCTCGGTCATCCATTGGCTGGCAGACTCAGTGTCAGACAAACGCGATTTACGTGCATACGTGTGCGGATGATACTTTACTTTCGTCTGCCGTGTCTCAAGAATCAACAGCTGTCTCACACAAGGGCATCTCACAGGGTCTGGGACTGGGTCACGCCTCACGAAAGTGTCAGAAAGTGCCAGAGTCAAGCCCAAAATCAGGACCCCAAGTTGAGGAGACTGGCGCGTGTTGCGCGTGTTGACGAGCCCGCGCAATCCATGAGATTAAATGAGCGTTGCACAGGCCTCCTGCTCCAGCCAGTAAAAATGTGGGCGAAAAAAAAACTGTGCTTTTCAAGAGCCAGTCCTCCCGTCGCGCCGCCCATGCCTCTGCTGCCCCGTTTTGGAGCAAACAGGGTCAATGACACCCTTTGCACACATAGGAATGGTCCTTCCAAGAGAATAAAGACCGCAGTGTGGCGGAAACCGATTCACTGTCCAAAGCCAGACATCAAGATAGCATGCAATGCGACCAGAAAGTCCCAGCGACCATACCGAAAAAAGTAGGTGTCATCGACGGATTTCTTTCCACGTACTAATGTACCCTGCGGGTCTCTCTCGCATATTCCGTCAAGAGCAAAGCAAACGAATGATGCTTTTTTGTTGCTTCTTTGCCATACATGCGTGTACCGCAGGGGGCACAGTAGTGGGCGACGCAGCGACGATGTCGACGCCACGGCTGTGGGACAAACAGACCCCGCAGAACCGACTTAGACCATAGGGTATATGTATATGTTTCCGTAGAAGCCCCCTGAACTCGCTGTCACGGTAGGCGGTCAGGGTAGGAGGGGGGGGGGGTTCATAGACAGAGATCACCGGCGAGGCGAAGACGGCGCAAGAAGTCGGTGGAAAGCCACGAAGCAGTACGTGTCGACTGTAATGAAGAAACGTGTCCAGATCCTAATGTCCCCCCTTAACTGGGCGTGGTTCTTGGACTGTGCTTGACCAAACGCGCCCTCGATCGTTCTATTCGCGTGTACTTCCCTACAGCTTTAGTCGACATTCGGGATAGCGTATGTCACAAATTCCCGGAACTTTTCCCCTCAAGCGTACTTTCAGCTGGGCGAAATCACTGCATATTGTACATCTCTGTGTGCTGCGAAAGTCACGTGTTCGGGTGTAAACGCGAAAAGAGTTTACGCCAATACGCTTGAGAAAAATCATACGCTTGAACACCGCTGACGCAGACCCACGGCCACTTCTCCGTTCTCCACCGAAGTCCGGTGTCTGGGCCTTGCGGTTGGCCCATCCAGTCAAGGCCCGCCGCCTGGCGGGGTGCCGCGTTCGATCTGTTGTCGAGGCGCCCGCAGGTGGGCAGTGAGACGTGGCGCCGCCTCTCGCGGGCCATGCACGGGATCGCCGACCCGTGCGCCGCCTCCACGCCAACAGACTGGCGTGGGCGAGAGAGCTGGCGGCGAGGCCGGGTTCTTTCTCCAAGGACCGTGCATTCCCAGATTGGACGCGATTGCCGCGGCCAAGCTGCTGCTCGTCCACTTGGAGCCCTGCCATGCACGCCCACTCACCCGTTTCTGGCCGTCGAAGACGTCGTCCGGACTGCCGTCGTACCAATTCACTGCCGATGCCCAGTGCGGGGGAGCGTTTCAAGGGGTCGGCCCGTGCCAGGGGCCAGTATTGACGGTAAAATGGCCACGGGATCACCGACACGGGGCACGTTTCGTCCAACCGCTGGCCAGCGAAGTGCCGCGGGCGTGTGGCTCCGTGCGCTGGCTGCGCTGCCCCTCTTCGAAGCGCACACCACTGCGAAATCTACGACAAAATTGACAGGCCCGTATCCGGAAATCGAAAGAACACTGAGCCATTGCCTTTTCATGTAACAACTTGGTCGACGCAGATAATGTTCATAGAACTAGTGGCCATGCGCTAATGATGGCACATAGCCGCACGACGTTGGAATCCCAGAGAACGCTAACATGCGTCGGTATCTCTGCGAAGGCCAGGTAGTTGGAGGCCAAGCAGCGGCTACCAGGGAGTGATAGCTGGCCGGCACTGGCCAGACCGTATGGACGGGCCAACGACACCCCTACTTTCATTTGGCTCTCCTTGTTCCTCGTTTCAAGACTGCTGATGGAGTTGACATTTCTTTGTTGTCGATAAACTGTCCACCCGCGCAGTCCGTGCCAAGGGACCAGAGCGGCCGTGGGCTGATCATGTTTTGTTTCTGACAGGTGAGTGTTCTGTGCTCTACACTGACAACGTCTGTGCGCTCGAGAAACTGCGTATCGAGATGCGATGCTGTTCAAAGAGGAGTCAATTGTGTGAGCGGCAATAATGGACGTATGGCAAGTCATTTTCTCCAAAAAGAACGATCAAATAATATTTCAGCATAAGGGAAAGTAGATCTCATTACCGGTGCATGTTTCATGGAGAATTGTCTTTTCACTCGGAACCCAGTTCCAACTCATCAACGAATGTACGCGCCCGGATCGTGAGAGGCAGGCGCTGACCTCACACTGTGCCATTACTGTTGACACGTCGACCAGGGGACGAACAGTCGACGCACGATTGGCAGGCAGGCACGGCCTCCGAGAGATCGCCTATCCAGGGGCCGATGACACGGTACACAGAAGCCAGCCACTTCATCGCCCGGAGGCCTTGTGGTATCGCCTTCTCACTGAAGCAGGACTGGTTTCCTCATCCGCGGCGCTTCCGTTACAAGACACGTGGTGGACGCGCGGCAGCATGACAGCCTCGTTGACTCGTTGGCTGGCTGTGGCTCATAATATTGCGGGGGTCTATGGCCTGCTTGACAATCCCTATTATCCCACGGCGCTTGGCCATGGGCGCGCGCTCTTGGCTCCCCTGCGCCGCTGAATTGAAAGCGGGTGGCCACGGTCGCAGCTGTCGTCAGGGGCAGCGTGAATTGATCGCGATCGCCGCCTTGGTGGCGGCGGTTCTTGGATGGTTGGCGGGTGCCGACACGGCGCTTCCGGTCCGTGTACGACTCGAAAAACGGCTGCGGCCGCGTGGCGTCCACAGCTGCGGAGGGTGGGTGCCCTCAACCGTACCGGACGAGTGGTCGCCACGCGTCTGCCGTCCGAGCGTCCGCTGCTGCGACTGCAGCCTCCGGCGGCCCGGCAGCGCTCTGCCACCGTGCTCCGCTGAGTGGCCGGATCACGGGGGTGGCGGTTGTCAGCAGGCGCCGTCCTCGGCTCCCCGGCGTGGCGGCGGACGGCGCCTCGTCGCAGCGTCTGGGACGTCAGGGGCGCTGAGAGAGGACGGAGAGAAGCCACGCGGCTGCGGCGGCGGCGGGTGGCGCTCAGCGTCGCCCTAACCCCCCCGCCGCCGCCCCCCCCACCACGTGCGGCGGTGGAGGGGGGACCGCGGCGGCCGGGCCGCGATATGGGAAACGCCGGTCCGCGGCTCACCGCTCCCCAAAGTTTCACCCACGCGCCCCCCGAGTGCCGTGTTGGTTTGGGAAGGGGCAGGGTTCTTCCGCCGCGTCCGCCACCGGCCAGACGACGGGGATCGGTGCGGCGGGTGGCCCGGCCAAAGAACGGGACGGCGGCGCGGCCAATGTGCCCCGAGATGCCGCCATCTGGGCCGGTGGCCGGGCCGACCTGTGCCCAGCCGTCAAGCAGCCGCCGCCGTCGCCGAGGCCGCCACCGTTGCATCATTGGCAGCCGCTGCCGTCGCCTGCGCGACTATGCGTCGTGTCCCCTCCTCCCCTTCTTGGGCATTGATTGTCCTCAGTCGCTCTGGCGAAACACTGTTCGTGGTCGCCGCGCTGGCCGCGTCCTTGCACTCCCCCACCGACCGCGCGCATCATGCTGGGTGGAAGACCCACCCAACCCGCCGCCCAAAGAGATTGCCGGCAACGGGGACAAGCGGACAGTTTCATTCGCGAGCCCGCCACCCTACCAGCGGGACGTGGAGGGCGGCAGCCCCGGCCGTGAGCTGTGGTTGCGTCACACCTGTTCGTCTGCCGGGCTACTTTGCCTGATGCGACCAGGGCTGGGGGGGTCGGAGGGGAGAGCACAACCGAGTTGTGGTGTTCCGGCGCCCCCCGCCGGCGTGTCGGCGCGTGGGTTTCGCAGCAGAGTACCCGCCATGTGTCGCGGCAGGCAGGAGTGGGGTGCCGTCGACGGCCGCGGGGCGTGCCGCGACAGAGCGTTGCTGCGCAACCCACTCAGATATGCGGTCGCCGCCCCCACCTCCCGCGGCTTCCCGCCCGCTCCGCTCGTGACTGCGTGTCCGCAGCCGCTGCTGCCGGTGACGGTTGCTGCCCGCCGAGTGTGCGACCGGACGCCAAACTCGCGCAGTCACGACAGGGGGTGGCGGGATTGTCACGTGCGGCGGCTCGGAAGCAGCGGGCGCAACCTCAGTCCCGGCCGCCCACACGTTCGTGGGATGGGGGGGGGACTTGGAGGGGAGGGTGCCGATGGTCGGCCCGCCTACTTGAGGCGCACCACACCGCGGGAAGGAGCGGCGCCTGAACACTCAGTCGGCGTAGCTCTGACGCAACAGCCGCTTGTACCGTCCATCAGATACCCCACGGACGTGGACGTGGTCAGCAGTTGCAGCTGCCTCAACGATTCGTCTCCTCTCCTTCCATCCCCGCCCGGCCACCTACGACTTTGTCCGTGCGTTTGTTCCCACTTTCCCCTGAAACCCTCGTGCGTTGGCCGCCATGTCTTCCTCCTCTGGCTCCCCCGCCCGGCGATGCCGGCGGGTCCTCTCCACCGCGCTCGCGGGCGCTGCCGCGCTCGCTGCCGCCGTCTCCCTGCCGGCTGCCATCGAGGCACACAGCTTCCTCTCCATGCCGGTGCCCATCAGCCGCATGCACGGGTGCCGCTTGGGCACGTCAACGCTGTCGGGCAATGGCCCGCAGGCCGGGCGCCTCGGCCGTTGCCCCGGGCCGTGCCCCAACAGTGACTTCCGGCCCGACACGAGCCCTGGCAACCCCGCCGCCGTCTACCGCCGCGGCGGCAGGTACCAAGTACGGTGGACACGCAACAACCATGAAGGCGGCTTTACCCGCTGGGCTCTCGTGCCCATCAATCAGATGAACAACAAGGCGGCGCATAAGAAGTTTGCCTTTCACTGGAGCTGCTGGAACATCAACCGCTTCAAGTGTAGCCGGATGGACCGCCAGCGTGATTGCCAGTACGACCGCAACAATGTGGCGTTCAAGGACCACATCCGGATCCCCGCCAACCTACCCAACGGAGACTATGTGCTCGGCTGGTCATGGTACGGCGGCGGACGCGCGGGCGGCCGGGCGCACTTTGGTGACTACTTTGACTGCAGCTACGTGCGCGTTGAGGGCGGCAGGCCGCTCCAGGAGAAGCACATCCCGACATTTGCAGGCCACGGCTGCCATGCGACCGTCAACCGGCCGGGCGTGTGCAGAAGCGAGCCCTGCAGACCCCTCCGCCGGGTAACGTTTAAGCGCCCCGCCGAGTTTGATGGCCGCACCCCGTCGCCTATCTACGCGTCGAGCTTTGGCGCGCCGTCTGACAAGTTCAAGTTTGACGTGTCCGCCATCAGCCAGAGCGTCTTCAGCGAGCCCAAGGTGCGCGTGAGCCCCAAGGTGCGGGTGACGGGTCTGCGGGTGGCCAACATTCGCAACCGGCTCGCGCGCAACGACATTACCTTCAAGAGGACGGTGCTTGTCGGCTCCAAGGTCGCGCTGACCTTGGTCGCTCAAACATCGGGCAACGTCAAGAAGATTGAGTGGTTTGTCAATGGCATCAAAGTCTTCACCGACCGCAAGGCACCCTTTACCATTGCCGGCGATCGCGGGTGGCAGTACTACAAGTGGGAGCATCCGCTCTTTGAGCGCCGCCTCCGCGTGACGGCCAAAGCGACGGGGTATTCGGGCTCCCGCAACTGGCTGTCCAGGGAGGTCGTGTTTGTGCTCGCGAGAAATGACTACTACCTCGGCAACTGGAGGCCAGCGGCGGACAAGTAGACGACAAGTACCGCCGTCGGTTATCTCTTTCACCCCACCCGCTCTATCTACCCCACTCCCCCCCCTCATGAACCCACCACTTCCCCCTCCCCGGTGCTAGGAGCTGAGCAGTGGATTCCCTCACCGCTCGGCGTGCCGGGGGGAGTGCAGCGGATCACAAGACGCCCGTGATTGTCGACACCTGTGTGCTGCGGGCACCCCCTCCGCTTGGACGGGGGCCCCGCGGGTGTCGACCTCCCGTCACCTGTGCTGTCACCCAATGGGCTGTGCCTCCTGCCGATCGGTGTCCTCTGCGTTTGAGGCTGCGTGTGCATGTGCGTGCCCCTGATTATAAAAACAACTGAATCCCTGTAACCTTCCCGCTCGCCTCACAACGCACCACTGACCAGCGACGCGCCGTCGACGTCGGCGAGCAGCCCCGTCGGCAGCCGCACCGCCGGGGTGGCGGCTGCCACCTCCTCCATGACGAGTACGCCAACGTCCCCTTCGTGCACCTGCGGGAGCGGGACCAGCGCGTCGGTGGCGCGCTCGTCAAAGACCGCATCAAGAAAAGGGTGGGCGAGCAGCGTCGCCGCGGAGCCCCGCGCGTCTGGGTCGAGCGTCAGCATGCGGCTGAGAAAGTCGGCAAGCAGTCGCCGCGGGTGCGTCGACAGGTCCGTGACAGCCTGCAGCAACCGGCCGAGGCTCACGTACCGGTGTGTCGGCACCCCAAAGAGCGCCCCGTCGGTCGCCCACAGGCGCTCCCCGTAGCGGCTGCCAACCTTGAAGGCGGAGGGAAAGTCCACGTCGGGCCGCCCGAGCACCTCCCTCATCAGCGCCAGGTGTTCAATGTCCTCCTCCATCGTGTCCCCCGCGTCCGTGCCGTCGGGCGAAAAGAGAAAATCCCCCACCGCCACATCCCAGACGATGCAGCCGACCGACCATATGTCGGTCGCCGCCGACCCCGGCACCCCCGCAATGATCTCGGGCGCGCGGTACTCACGCGTTTGCAGCACGTAAGGGCGGTCAAGTCTACCGTCCTCGTCGAGCTCCTCCGTATTGCCCCAATCAATCGTCACGACGCTTGTGGAGGCGTGGCACGTGCCGTCGGGCGTGAAAAAAGTGGCGGTGGCCAGCTCCCGCGCCACGTCGGCGGGGAGGCCCGCAAAGTTGGTCACCGCCGCCACGTCCACCACCGTGCCGTTGAGCGCCGCCGCCGCTCGCGTCTGCGCTTGCAGCAGTGCCACGCAGCTGTTAGCGGCTGCGGCGGCCGCCGACACACTCACGCCAGCACCGAGCGGCGGCGGGAGGCGGAGCGCCACGTTGGCTATCTTGAGGTCCGTGTGCACCATCGAGTGGTCGTGCGCGAGCGCGAGCGCGCGGAGCAAGTCACGGGCGACGATTTGGACGACACTGAGCGGGGCGCCACGCCGCCCCGCCAGCCCCGCAGGCGTGTTGAGGTAGGCGAAGAGGGCGACGCGCAAGGACGTGCCGAGGAGCTCAAACACCGCGCAGTGGTGCCGCCCGTGCGGACCGACGGTCGTAAACGTGGCCAGCTGCCGCATCAGCGGCGGTAGAGGCGGAGAGCCGTGTTCCCCGACTGCCGCCGCCGCTTCGGCCTCGGCCGCGTCGGTGAGGCGGCTGGCAAAGTAGGCTTCCTCCTCGGCCATGGACATGCGCTCGGCGGCCCAGATCTTGACCGCCACCTCCCGCGGGCGTCCGTGCCAGTCGCCGTGCCTGGCGTCGTGCGGCTTGACCGTCGTATCGACCGCCTTCCAAACGGTGGAGAAGGAGCCCCAGCCGAGCTTGGACACCACCCGGTAGCGGCCGCCGTTCAGGGTATCCCCTGGCCGAACGGGGTGAAGGCCCCGCCGCCGGTAGCGGCGCTCCGACTCATAGCCGACGGCGCGGTCAAAGGACGGGACAGAGGAAGAGGCGTCGACGAGGAAGGGGGAACCATTGGGAGAGCCCCGCACCGCCAAACACGTGCGGTGGACGTTGATGGCGCGGTCGATGGGTGGGAGGATGCACCATAGCGGTGAGCCGGGACCCCGCATGCGGGTAGTGTAGGCAAAGGTGCCGTCGGCGGTAGCTCCGCCAACGAGAGCCGCCAGTAGAGGGACGGCCGCCGCAACGGCGGCAGCGTCCAGCGCCAAACACCGCCATCGAGCCATGGCGAAAAGGCGAGCAACGAGGGTGGCAAAGGTCGTCCTCGGGGTGGAGAGCAAGATACCTCCCCAGAGTGAGATGACTACAAGCTCGCAAAGATCCGCCGTGTGCGCCGCTGACGCAACGAAACGGGCAGATGGAGCGAGACGGCGGGGGTGGAACACACGCCCACTAACGTCAGTGCTGATCAACGAGGGCAACCAGCTCTGACGACCGCATCCAGGCTGCCAGACTATCCCACCCGACTGCTGTGGATGTACACGCTCCCACGGGTCACCGGCAGGGCCAGTCACGCCAGGCGCCCCTCAAACTCCCGCTTCCGCTCGGCGACTCAGCCTGCGTTTCACCCCTACCGCCGACGTTGCATATCTGCCACCTGGTTGCACGCACGCCCGCCCGCCCCTCCCCCCCGGTTGGTCGTGGCAGGGCGCGCGGCCGATTGCGCGTGGCGGCCGCCCAAGCGGCGCCACCCGCAACGCCTGCTCCACGAATCGTATTCGCAACCGACGAGGCGGCGGCCGATTGAAGCAAGAGCTACCCCTACACTGTGCCATCGATTCCCATCACCACCTCTCCCCATGGCATACGGTCGGCGACGGCGACAGCAGGGGCGGGGTGAGCGTAGGGACGACCAGATGCGGGCGAGTGGGGCGTGCCAACTCGCTCGCAAGCGCGTCTGCTCCCCCATGTGTGCGACAGCGGGGAAGCGCGGCTTGGCCTTGTGCACACACGCAACGGAAGCCCTGCGTGGACTGGAAGCGCCTGTCCAATTCAGAATTGATTCATGACGTTCCCAGTCCGTGTAGTTGTCACCCAGATCCATCAAGTATCAGTATGGCTATGCCGTCTTTCCAATTTTAGCCGACTCCGGCGTTATCAAGATGGGTGATCAAGAGAGTGAAACTGTGTTTTGGCCATCCATTCAGCCGGATAAAGTGTATCGACCAATGGGATGAGGGACTATCCCTTTTTCACTTTGACGACAGGGGAAAACATTGAGACGACACCGATAGGGAGATATTTTGCGGCCACTCTTGCACGAGTCAATGGCTCCCCTTTGATCCTTGGCCGTCCAAATCTCAGAAACCCTGCTCGTGCCGTGGAGCGCATGATCGGGGGTGATCCAGGCTCTCCACCCCATCGCCTGACGCGCTCCTGCTGCCTTGACCGCCACCCCCTTGTGCCTTGCCCTTCGATCCACCATCGTTGTCAGCGTCTGCATCCCCCTCTGTTCTTCTCTCTCTTTTCATCTTCCCACCCATCCCAACCTTTCATCATGGCGTTCGTCCCCACTGCCGCGGCCGTGCGCCTGTCGGCCGCCCGCTCCTCCTTTGTCTGCCGCGCGGCAGTCGGCTCGGCCCGCGCGGCGCTGCCCGCCCGCCGCGTGGCCGCCGCCACCTCCACCCGCACCCTGTCCATGGCCGCGTCGCCGACGGTTACCAACACCGTGTATTTTGACATCACCATTGGCGGGCAGCCGTCGGGGCGGGTCACGTTTGGCCTCTTTGGCGACGATGTGTACGTTTTGGTAGACAGGGTGGCGGCACGGTGTGGGGTGTGGTGTTGTCCGCGGATTGTTTGGGCGGGTGGATGTAAGTATGGTGGTACTGGCGGGGCTTGGAGTGTTCTTGTCGTGGGCCCCTCCGAGCCGGGCTGTATCCCCTCGAATTCATTTTCTAACACGCTGCGCCGTTGATTCCCCACTTTTTTTGGCTCGGTTGCTGTTGTTGGTACGCCGTGGGGGTGCTTGTGTCACGATCATGTAGGCCCAAGACGGTGGAGAACTTCCGCGCCCTGTGCACGGGGGAGAAGGGCTTTGGCTACGCCGGCTGCCCGTTCCACCGCGTCATCCCCAACTTCATGATCCAGTACGTTTCTCGCCGCATCGCGCCCGCTCTTGCCCGATCGATTCGCCCAGATGTGGTTTCCCGAGTGACCGCTTGCTCCCTTTGGACAGCCGAGGCTAACGTCGACTCATCGGTTTGGTGCTCCTCCTCCTCGTTGGTTTGACACCTGCCGTCTGTTGTTCCGTCTCTCCCTGCCGTGTCCGCACACAGGGGTGGTGACTTTACCAACCGCAACGGCACCGGCGGCAAGTCCATCTATGGCGAGAAGTTTGCCGACGAGAACTTTAACCTCTCCCACACCACCCCCGGGCTGCTCTCCATGGCCAACGCGGGCCCCAACACCAACGGCTCCCAGTTCTTTGTGACGACCGTCCCGTGCGCGTGGTTGGACGGCAAGCACACGGTGTTTGGCCAGGTGACGGACGGCTACGACATCATCAAGTCGATTGAGACGGCGCCGACGGGGCCGGGCGACCGCCCGCGGGCCGAGGTGCTCGTCGAGTCGTGCGGCGAGCTCTAAACGCCGCGTGCCGGACCGTCGTTTAGGGGGTGGAGGGGGCGGAAGGGAGGGCCGATCGCAAGCGGTAGGCCCTGTGGGGGCGCCGCGCCGCGTGTACACTGGGCGCGTCGCCGAGGCGTGTGCCCTTTTTTGTTTGATTGGGGCGGCGCCGGGCTGCGTGGCTTGCGGGCCTCTGCCGCGGCGCCCACCAAGCAGGCGCGCTCGTCACGTCCTCTTTTTTTTTTTTGTGTGTGTGTCCTCGTCTTGTTGCCCCGCTGCCCGCACGCGTCGTCCCCACCCGAGCCTAGAGCCACCGGAGCACCCCCCAGCCGAGGGCCAACCCCACAAACGTGCCGACCACGTTGCCGCCGACGCCGACCAAAAACGCGGGCACCTCCTCCTCCCGCCACCCCCGCGCCGACGCCATGGCCGCCGCCGTGGCGGGTCCCCCAATGGCCGCGTTGGACGCGAGCAGCAGCCGCCGCGCCCACTGGCGGCCGCCGCGTGGCCGCCGCGGGCACGGCACCCCCCCCCCCCCCCCCCCCGCCCCCCCCCCCCCCCCCCCCC
>ENA-ORXR01002469-ORXR01002469.1-marine-metagenome-genome-assembly--contig:-NODE-2469-length-17513-cov-97.986522_pt1 | contig 17513 bp, 2 predicted proteins | sample MGYA00237866_ERZ511479 | MGnify/ENA metagenome assembly ERZ511479 | reverse complement strand
CTCAAAATGAGGCTCGATTATCGAAAAAATACAAAATTCCATGCATACAAAATATTCCTAAATAAAGTCTATTAAATGTTGAATATGTTTTAATTTTTATTCTATTTAATTAATAATTAATGCTTTGTGTAAGTTATAAGTTAATTTTACTAAAAAATAAAAACAATAACTGTAAAAAATAGAATGTTTGCGCAACTCTTTGAAAAAAACGTCGTAAAATCTCTAACCATAAACACAAGAAACGCAGCATACATAACTCTAGTATCAGGAATTAAATAAACGCTACATCTTCACGACATTATTTTTCTTTACACGAGCCAAATTTGACGCGTCCCGAATACTTTCGGGATAAGGAGAATTTAGTGAAACATATAAGGAAAAGAACAATTCAGACGGGTGGGTTTTTTTCGTCTTCCCTTAGCTCATCATAGAATTTATAATTTTATATATTCAACATTTACACATTCATCATCTTTTACATTTACTATGGTAAAAAATTATATACATTTAAAGTGTACTCTGTATCTAAGGAAAAATTTGATATACAAGATGCTGCATAAGCCTTACTGGAAAAAAACTGACTCATTGGTAAAGCAGATTTTTTTTCGAATACAGCAAATTGCATTGCTATTACCTCCTTTACAGTATAAGAAAATAATTTTGTCTTTGAGTTTTGTTTTAGGTTTTTGTGGTGCGACAATTCAAGCGCAGAATTGCACTGTACCTGTTACACCTACAGTCTTAGATATTTCTGAGGTTAATCCCGGGTCTGGAGACGGTATCGTACGACTGACTTACGATATTGATTGCGGAAGTCGTTCTGGACAATCTGCATGCCCTACAGGTGATGAAAATTCGATTTATCATTATGTAGGATTTTATGGGCAGAACTCACCTGCACCAAACGGATCTTATTTAGAATATGGTGTGTTGCCGGTAAATCCGTGCGAAAATCCAGCAGGGGATGTGGTATTTATGGATATGGTAGTCGGCGGACAATGGGAAACGCCTTACTGCTCGGATTATAAAAAATCAACTTGTGGAGATTATGAACTCGGACAATTGATTAGTGATGAGAACCATACTTGGTCAGTCGATGAATGGTGTACGGTCAACCCTACTTACGATTTCACACTTTGTCCCGGACAATGTTATAATGTATTTATGTGGGAGTTCGTTGTAGATAGTCCCAATCGTACAGGTTGCCGCTCTGACAATGGCAATGTGACCAGCAATTGCTCTTTATACACGGGAATCAGTTGTGACATTGATGGTGTTAATATGGTTGCGGAATCGCCAGTTAGTGAGGTTTATCGTATATGTTTGAGCGGAGTAAACGAGCCAATTGATAATCCTATTCTTACAGTAAATATTGGTGACGGAAGTCAAGTTTGTCCCTCTTTACCAGTAACATACGTCGGTAACTATTCGTTGATTCCTGAAGATGAAGGAGATATTGATAATTCGTGTGTTTCGCAAGATATTGATTGTGAGGATGATAACTTCAATAGCAATTGTGGTACTCAAGTAGGTACAGAAACCAATGATGATGATATTTTGATAACCTTTGTAGGCAGTGGTGGTAACTCTGCTAACGGTCAGCTTGCATTTGGTAATGGTATAGAAACGGGAGGCGACGGCTCAACACACCATGTTGTAGAAATTAACTGTAGAGAAAACTTAAAGATAGATTTTGGTGCGCCGCTTGCCTGTCAAGGTGAAATAGATTTGACAGAAAATGGAATACCTATATGTGATGACTCGCCAGCAACTTCTACTAACGCAATAGTATACGTTAGCAATAATGGCGTTCCAGTTGTGGCTGCAAGTTTTCAGTATAATGATGACTCAAGATATGAATGTATAGTAGATGGAACTTCTATTATCGGCGATCCAGGGGAGAATGGAACATTACAATGCGGAATTACAGATGCAACCGGATATCCTAACAACTATACTGCACAATTTGGAAACTTCTTAAACGTAGAAGATGATTGTTCCTTTGCTTTAATAGGTAATCCCTTTGAAGGAGCAGGAATCAATCCTTTTACTTTGCCAGGAACAGAAACGATAAACTTTGGAGACGGAATTTTAAGACAAAGTAGTGTAATATGTGTACGATATGAAGACCCTTGCGATGGTTCAAAATCAAGCACTTGTGTTCGCTTTTTGTCTTCTGGACCGCCGATTACAGCTTCCATGAGAAATTGTAATATAATATGTGAGGGCGACCAAAATGGACAATTGATTATTGAGAACTTGATAGGTGGTACACCAGACCCTAATGGTGACGGAGATTATAGCGATGGTAACGGCTTACCTTATTCATTTAATGTAGACGGACCTACAAATACAACATTCACCAATATCCCCGGTACCACTCGTTGGGAAACAGCAGAAAACTTGCCCGCAGGCAGTTATGTAGTTACCATTAGTGATCCCGAAGGTGTAGAATGCAATACTGCTTGCCCGGCGATAGTAGCAGCGACCGTAGATGAACCTACTCCAGCCCTCACGCCTGTAATTGAAGTAGACCCAAATTGTGGCTTACCTCCTTTTGTGAGAGTATCTGCACTATACGGTAGAGATACCACATTTTCATCTAATTTCGTCACTCCGCCCTTATTAGATGGTAGCAATAATAGCAGCACCTTACTATGCAACGGTAGCTCACCTCATCAAACTGCACCAGCATGTGACGGAGCAGGGCTTGCTGATAGTAGAAATGCGTATTCGATTGAAGTGTCTAATATTTTCCAAAACTGCCCAGAACAACAAGTATTTAACGATGGAACCGAGCTAACCGTATGTTTCGAATTCAAGAATAATGGAAATGATAGACACAATTCAGTCCGAGTCTTTATATTGCCACCATGTACTCCGGGTGATAATGGTACTGCAGGCGGTGTTATATTTGATGGTACTACCTTTGGCGGTGCAGGTATAGCAGGTGGAGGTCCCAATGGTACAGCATCTATGCCAGGCGAAGTCTGCTTTACTACAGTAGGGGGTATACCAGGAGCCGTTACTGCCCCGGGAACTTATCAAAACCAAGGTGCAACGTCAGCAATGTACGGCTCACCTATGAATGGAACTTGGTCATTATATATTATCAATAATGAAGTGCTTACAGGAGGTGCACCAGATTGCAGTGGTAATAATTTTGATGAACTACTTGATTTTTCTATTACATTTGGCAACGTAAATTGTGGAGAAAACATCAGAACATTCTGTAGCGGTCCTGGACCCGGACTAGGAACAGGAGAAGGAGTAAACGCTCCCAATCTAGGAATTGCTGACCCTACTGACCTTGCATGGACGAGTACAGACGATCCCTCATTACAATACCTGATCATAGCAAATCCAGGCAATGGTAGCACAGAAGCTTTCTTTGACGACGAGTTGGCAACCAATAATGGAATAGCAGAAAATACACAAATTTGTTACACAGTCACAGGATATTTACCAGGTGGAAGATTTGAAAACTCAACAAATTCTGACAACGAGGTACTTAGCCCCAACTGTTACGATGGCACATGTTGCGAAGTATCTAGAGAAGTTTGTTTTAACGTAACAAACTGTGTCTTTGATTGCCCTGCCCAAGTCGTAGAAATTGATGTCGTTGACGCAGCCTGTAATGCTGAAAACGGTAGCATGAACGTTACCGTATCAGGCGGTACCACTCCATATACATACAATTGGAGCAATGGTGCAAATACCCCAAATATCGACGGACTCGGAGCAGGTACATACACTATAACAATTACTGACGCCAATTCTTGTGTCATCACGTCACAAGCTGAAATTATACAACCCAATCAACCAATAGTTTCGGCTTCCGTAATACCAGTTTGTGCAGGACAGGACGTAAATCTTATATCTAATGTTACCGGAGGAATACCTCCATACACCTATTTATGGAGCGGACCAAGTGGATATAGTTCTACCGATACAAATCCGGTAATTGCATCAGCATCGGCCCAAGAAGGTATTTATATATTAACACTGACCGATGCGGGTGGGTGTACCATCACATCCGAAATCGAAGTCAATCTTAGTAATTTGAATATAGAAGTCAATCAAATTAACCCTAATTGTAATGGCACATTAGGAGATATTGACATCGTTGTAAATGGAGGTGTTGAACCGTATACCTACAGTTGGAGTGATGAAAATGGAAAACTACCCCTAATCACAGAACCATGTGAAGGACAATTAGTAGATATAGATTTTCAACAAATTGAAGAACAACAGCCACCTGAAACAGCAATAAATGACGCAGCTTACACCGTACAAGGTGCGACCCTATCAGTCGGACCACCTATACTTAATGGAGCAGGAACAGCTATAGATGAAAACAATATAGAAAATATTCAATTAAGTACGAAATATGCATTGCGAACAGGATACTCACAGACCATACAAGGTGGAGTAAATGGAGCAAACGTAAGTCGAACATGGACTTTTAGCGATGCCGCTTGTGGTGTCACAATATTTATAAACGATATAGATAGAAATGATGCAATCATAGTGAACGCAACATTTCAAGGTGGGGCACCGCTTGACCTGACCAGTGCTTTTACTATAGCAGACCCTCCAAATACATGCGTAGCTTACACCGCTACCAACACTTGGTCATCTATTTGCCCGCCACCAGCATCAAATCTAAATGACAGCGACGATGGTGGATTTTTTATCACCTTTCCTGATTGCATAGATCAAATAGAATTAATATTTTATGATGCTACTGACCCCGGTGCTGGCGGAACAGATGGAGGTTCATTCTCGGTTAATTTTGAACCAACTTGCGATTATCCAAAAAATCAGACAGACTTAGAACCAGGCACCTACACAGTCATAGTTACAGATAATAATGGTTGCCAAGAAACGATAGAAGTCATACTAACTGAAGCAGATTGTATCTATGATTTAGCACTAGTAAAATCATTAAGCACGGGACAAAGCCCTTATGTTGCTCCAGGTGATACGGTCAAATTTGATATAACAATTATCAACCAAGACACATCTACCGCATATAACGTCTTAATAAACGATTATATACCAATAGGATATACTTTTGATGGATTATTAAATCCATTATGGAATATTGACAGTGACACCGATGGTAATCCGGATATAACAATTGCAGGTCCAGTATCACAAGGTACACCGATAATTGTACCAATTGCTCTGATAGTCAATAGTCCGTTCCTAGAAACACAAAATGACTTAATAAATATTGCAGAAATATCGAGTTTTGAAAGTATAGACGGCAATAGTTCCACAGACTCTACGCTTGTTGATATAGACAGCGAGCCAGACACAGACCCTACGAACGACGCAGGTGGCACACCCGGCGGACCGGATGACGACGCTACAGATGGTGACGGAACAGGCGTACCAAACGACAGCATAGCGGCAACAGACGAAGACGACCAAGACCCTGCTTTCGTAACGATTTTCGATTTAGCCTTAACAAAAATGTTAAGCGCAGGTCAAAGTCCATACATAGCACCGGGCGATACAGTCAGTTTCGATATTACGGTGTATAATGACGGTACAGTACCAGCTTATAACACTTTGGTTAATGATTATGTACCAGCAGGTTACACCTACGATGCAGCCTTGAATCCTGCATGGGCAGACGCAGATGCAGACGGCAATCCAGACCAAACGATAGCCGGACCAATTGCCCCCGGCGGTACAGAAACCTTGACAATTATCTTAACTGTAAATGACCCCTTCACAGGCACACAAGATGACTTGGTCAACAGTGCGGAGATTAGCGCAAGCGATGACGATACCGACCCGAATAACACACCACCCACAGACGCAGATTCCACACCGGACAACACACCGGACAACGACGCAGGTGGTACACCCGGCGGACCGGATGACGACGCTACAGATGGTGACGGAACAGGCGTACCAAACGATAGCATAGCAGCAACAGACGAAGACGACCAAGACCCTGCTTTTGTTGCCATCTTTGACTTAGCGTTAACGAAGAGTTTAAGTGCAGACCAAACACCATTTGCAGCACCGGGAGATACAGTTAGTTTCGATATTGAAGTCTTTAATCAAGGTACAATAGATGCTTACAACACATTGGTAAATGACTACGCACCTGCTGGTTATATATTTGATGCGGCATTGAATCCGACTTGGAGTGCAGATAGCGACGGCGAAGGCAATCCTGATATAACCATAGCAGGACCGCTTGCACCGGGTGCATCAGAGCTATTAACTATACAATTAATAATTCTGGATCCGTTTACAGCGAATCCACAGACAGATTTGACAAATATTGCTGAGATTAGCGCGATAGACAATGATACCGACCCTAACAACACGCCACCAACAGACGCAGATTCTACACCGGATACTACACCAGATAACGATGCAGGTGGAACACCCGATGGACCAGATGATGATTTCGTAGATGGTGATGGTACAGGTACGCCTTTAGATGGAATAGATACAACAGACGAGGATGATTCCGATCCGGCGTATGTGAGTCTATTTGACTTGGCATTAACGAAAACACCGAGTGCAGGACAAAGCAATTATGTGGCTTATGGCGACACAGTTACTTTCGACATCACAGTAATTAATCAGGCAGGACCTGCATACAACATTCTCGTGAATGACTATGTACCTGCTGGTTACACTTTTGATGCAGCATTAAACCCAGCATGGGCTGATGCAGATACAGACGGTAATCCAGACCAATCCGTATTCGAACTCCAATCAGGAGCAGATAGTACGATGGTCATTACCTTGATTATTAATGATGCTTCCACAATTAGCTCTGCAGCAGATTTGACCAACGTAGCGGAAATCAGTGATGCGGACGACGATACTGACTCTACTAACAATCCGCCAACAGATTCAGATTCTACACCGGACAATATACCTGACAACGACGCAGGTGGTACACCTGACAGTCCTTCCGATGATGCAGTAGATGGTGACGGCACAGGAGCACCGGGCGATAGCACCGCAGCTACTGATGAAGATGATTCCGACCCCGCATTATTTGATGTATTTGATTTAGCATTAACAAAAATGTTAAGTCCGGGACAAAGCCCGTACATCCAGCAAGGCCAACCAGTCAGCTACGATATTACAGTATATAACCAAGGTACGGTAGATGCAGTAGATGTATTAGTGAATGATTATGTCCCTACGGGAATGACCTACGACGCAGCGTTAAATCCAACTTGGGGTGATACTGATGCGGACGGAAATCCTGATACCACAATAGCCGGACCAATTGCCACAGGTACATCCACGACCATAACGATTATTCTTACAGTCAATGATCCATTCACAGGCACGCCTGATGAGTTGACCAACTACGCAGAAATCACAAGTGCTGACGACGACGGCGATCCAAATACACCAGCACCAATAGATGCAGATTCTACACCGGATAACGATCCAGTGAATGATGCAGGTGGTACACCCGACGGACCAGAAGACGATTTCGTAGATGGTGACGGTAGTGGTACGCCATTAGACGGCTCAGATATTACAGATGAAGATGATGCTGACCCCACAACCGTAGAAATCTTCGACTTAGCATTACAAAAAAGAATAAGTGTAGGACAAGACCAATACGTAGCACCCGGCGATGTGGTGAGTTTTGATATTACAGTATCAAACCAAGGTTTTGTAGATGCTTACGAAGTATTGGTCAATGATTACATACCATCAGGTTACACTTACGACCCTGCACTTAATTTAGGATGGGGCGACGATGATGCAGACGGCAATCCTGACCGAACCATAGCTGGACCAATTATTCCAGGCGGCACGTCAACCGTACAAATTCAATTGATAGTCAATGATCCCTTCATAACAGGACCTGAAGGCTTAGTAAATTATGCGGAAATAAGCGCAGCCGACGACGACCAAAATCCGGACAACGAACCACCACTTGATTTTGATAGTGATTGGGATAATATACCGGATAATGATGCAGGTGGTACACCTGACGGACCAGATGATGACTACATAGATGGTGACGCAAGTGGCACACCATTGGATAGCACAGACACAACAGATGAGGATGATCAAGACCCAGCATTCATCAGCATCTTTGACTTAGCATTAACTAAGTCCCTCAGTCCAGGGCAATCCAGTATTGCAGCACCCGGCGTACCAATGAGTTTCGATATTACCATAATCAATCAAGGTAGTGTAGATGCTTACGACATACTGGTAAATGACTACTTATCAGCAGGTTATACTTACGATACCGCCTTAAACCCTGCATGGGGTGATGCAGATACCGACGGTAATCCTGACCAAACGGTAGCAGGACCACTCGCACCGGGCGCAACAGCTACATTAACCATTTTACTTACTGTAAATGACCCATTCTTGGGTACAGCAGCAGATTTGGTAAACGTAGCAGAAATCAGCTCCGCTGATGATGATGCCGACCCGAACACACCAGCACCGGAAGATGTGGATTCTACACCGAACAACGACCCTGCAGATGATGCAGGTGGTGAGCCGGGTACTCCTTCAGACGATGCAATAGATGGTGACGGTTCAGGCGTACCGGGTGACGAAGATCCGTTGACAGACGAAGATGACCAAGACCCCGTTTTTGTGGACATCTTCGATGTAGCATTAACCAAGTCATTGGCAGCCGGACAAAGCGAGTACATCGCACCTGGTGATACAGTGAATTACGAATTTACAGTATACAATCAAGGCACAACCTTAGTATATAATATACTGGTAAATGACTTCGTTCCTGCCGGAATGACCTTTGACGCAGCATTAAACACCCAATGGGGTGATGCAGATGTTGACGGAAATCCTGACAGAGTTATCGCAGGACCATTGGCACCAAATGGTGGCAGTCAGACCTTCTTATTATCATTAATTGTGAATGACCCATTCACAGGTACAAGTGATGATTTGACTAACTATGCAGAAATTGCAAGTAGCGATAACGACGACGATACATCTACACCAGCACCAACAGATATAGATTCTACACCGAATAATGACCCAACCGATGACGCAGGTGGTACACCAGGCGGACCAGACGATGATTTTGTAGATGGAAATGGTACAGGTATGCCAAACGACAGCACGGCAGCAACCGACGAGGATGACCAAGACCCGGCATTAGTGAACGTATTTGACTTAGCACTAACTAAATCTTTAAGTGCAGGACAAGACAAATACATCGCACCAGGCGATACGGTCAGTTTCGACATGACGATTTACAATCAAGGTACAGTAGATGTGTATAATGTATTAGTGAACGATTATGTCCCTGCGGGAATGACATTCGACGCAGCATTAAATCCCGATTGGAGTGCAGATAGCGACGCAGACGGCAATCCTGACAAAGTGATAACAGGACCAATTGCACCAAATACAACGCAAGTTATTACGGTACAATTAATTATCAACAATCCATTTACAGGCACAAGTGCTGACTTGGTGAACGTAGGCGAAATTGGCGCAGCCGATGACGATACCGACCCATCCAACACGCCACCAACGGATTACGATAGCACGCCAGATACCGACCCTGCCAACGACGCAGGTGGCACACCCGACGGACCAGACGACGATTTCGTTGATGGTGACGGAACAGGCGCACCACTCGACGGCGTTGATACAACAGACGAAGACGACCAAGACCCTGCCTTTGTAAATATCTTTGACTTGGCATTAACCAAAACATTGGCTGCCGGACAAGATGTATATATCACGCCAGGCGATGTAGTCACTTTCGATATTACCGTAATTAATCAAGGTACAGTAGATGCCTATAATACCTTAGTGAATGATTATGTCCCTGCGGGAATGACCTACGACCCTGCGCTCAACACAGCATGGGGAGACGCAGATACAGATGGCAATCCTGACCAAACTATAGCAGGACCATTAGCACCGGGCGCAACGATGACTTTGACGATTCAGTTAATGATAAACGACCCATTTGTCGGCACTGGAGATGATCTGGTCAACGTAGCAGAGGTTAGCGCAAGCGACGACGATAACGACCCAACGAATACACCACCAACAGAGGCAGATTCCACACCAGACAATACACCGGATAATGACGCAGGTGGTGAACCTGGCAGTCCTTCTGATGATGTAGTAGATGGTGACGGTACAGGCGTACCGGGCGATGAAAATCCGACAACAGACGAGGATGATTCTGACCCTACATTTGTGAGCATATTCGACCTTGCATTGGCAAAAACATTGAGTGCAGGACAAGACCCATATATCGCACCGGGCGATGTAGTCAGCTTCGACATTACAGTGTACAATCAAGGTACAGTAGATGCATACGATGTATTAGTGAATGATTATGTCCCTGCGGGAATGTCCTACGACGCAACAATGAACCCAACATGGGAAGATGCTGATGCAGACGGCAATCCAGACCAAACAATAGCAGGACCCATTGCACCAAATACAACAGAAGTACTCACAATACAATTAACTATCAATGAACCATTCGCGGGTACAGCAGATGACTTAGTCAACGTAGCAGAAATCAGCGCAGCAGACGATGATGGTGATTCAACTACACCACCACCAGCCGATATTGATTCTACACCGGACAACGACCCGACAGATGACGCAGGTGGTACACCGGGCGGACCAGATGATGACTTCGTAGATGGTGACGGTACAGGCGCACCAGGCGATAGCACAGATACAACAGACGAAGATGACCAAGATCCATCTTTCGTGAGCATCTTTGACTTAGCATTGACTAAAACATTAAGTGCAGGTCAATCACAGTACATTGCTCCGGGCGATAATGTCAGTTTCGACATCGTCGTTACCAATCAAGGTACAGTAGACGCTTATAATACATTGGTAAACGATTATGTAGCTGCGGGTTACACATTTGACCCTGCGCTCAATGCAGCGTGGACAGATGGAGATTCAGACGGCAATCCAGACCAAACGATAGCCGGACCATTGGCACCGGATGCAACGATGACCCTCACAATAATATTGACAGTGAATGATCCATTCACAGGCAGTGCGGCTGACTTAGTCAACCTAGCTGAGATTAGCTCAAGCGACGATGATACCGACCCAGCGAATACGCCACCAACAGAGGCAGATTCTACACCAGACAATACACCGGATAATGACGCAGGTGGTGAGCCCGACAGTCCTTCGGATGATGTAGTTGACGGTGATGGCTCAGGTATACCAGGCGATGAAGATCCGACAACGGATGAGGATGATTCCGATCCGGCAGTAGCTAGCATCTTTGACTTGGCATTGACCAAATCATTGAGCGAAGGACAATCACAATACGTTTCACCAGGAGACGTAGTCACTTATAACATTACAGTATTCAATCAGGGTACAGTAGATGCTTACGATGTATTGGTAAATGATTACATCCCTGCGGGAATGACCTACGATGCAGCATTGAATACAGCATGGGGAGACGCAGATGCAGACGGTAATCCAGACCAAACGATAGCTGGACCAATTGCACCGGGCGCCACAATGACTCTGAATATTACTTTAACAGTAAATGACCCATTTGACGGTAATGGAGATGGCTTAGTGAACTCCGCAGAAATTAGTGCTGCTGACGACGATGGTGACGCAAGCACACCAGCACCATTAGATGCGGATTCTACATCAGATAACATAGACGGCAACGACGCAGGTGGTACACCAAGCGGACCGGATGATGATGCAGTAGATGGAGACGGTACAGGTATGCCGGGTGATAGCATAGCAGCTACAGACGAAGATGACCAAGACCCTGCAGTATTGAGCATCTTTGACTTGGCATTGACTAAATCATTGAGTGCAGGAGAATCTCCTTATCTCAGAGAAGGTGATACCATTAGCTATGATATTACTGTAAGCAACCAAGGTACAGTAGATGCAGTAAACGTACTTGTAAACGAGTACATCCCTGCGGGACTCAACTTTGACTTTGCACTCAACCCAACATGGGGCAATGTAGATGCAGACACGAATCCTGACCAAGTAATTGCAGGACCAATCGCACCGGGTGCTTCCGAAGTGATTACAATTCAATTGATTGTGGACAATCCGTTTACAGGTACACAAGAGGACTTAATCAACTTAGCAGAAATTAGCGATGCAGACGACGATGGCGACGCAAGCACACCAGCACCACTAGATACAGATTCTACACCAGACAACGACCCTGCAAATGATGCAGGCGGTACACCAAACGGACCAGATGATGATTTTGTAGATGGAGACGGTTCAGGTACACCACAAGACGGCACTGCCGCTACTGATGAAGATGACCAAGACCCCACATTCGTGACTATCTTTGACTTATCATTGGTCAAGACCTTGAGTTTAGGGCAAGACCTATATATTGCTCCGGGCGATGTAGTGAGTTTCGACCTCACTGTTATCAATGATGGTTTAGTAGATGCATACAATGTATTGGTTAATGATTATATACCAAACGGCTATACTTACGATGTCGCTCTCAATCCGGGATGGGGAGATACTGATGCAGACGGCAATCCGGACAGAACGATTATCGGACCGATTATTCCAGGTGGAACAGTCACTTCGACGATAGTCTTGACAGTGAATGACCCATTCGACGCAAGTACAATGGACTTGGTCAACTATGGTGAAATCAGTGCAGCAGACGACGACTTAGATCCGAATAATGAGCCACCAATCGACACCGATTCTACGCCGGATAACAATCCAACAAACGATGCAGGTGGTACACCGGGTGGTCCTGACGACGATTCGACAAGCGGTGACGGTTCAGGTACGCCGTTGGATGGTAATGAATTGACTGACGAGGATGACCAAGACCCCGCAGCCGTAGCAATTTTTGATTTAGCATTAACTAAATCATTGAGTGCAGGTCAAAGCAGCTCAGTAACTGCAGGAGACGAAGTTAGCTTCGAGATTACCGTGATTAATCAAGGTACAGTAGATGCTTACGACATTCTGGTCAATGACTATGTACCTTCGGGGTACACCTTTGACATTGGTTTGAATACAGCTTGGGCAGATTCAGATTTGGATGGCAATCCAGACCAAACCGTAGCTGGACCAATCGCACCAGGCGGTACAGAAACTTTAACGATTATACTTACAGTAAATAACCCATTCTCAGGAACAGTAGCTGACTTGACCAACGTAGCGGAAATCAGCAGCGCAGATGATGATGGCGACGACACTACACCAGCCCCTGCAGATGTGGATTCTACACCAGATAATACACCAGACAATGACGCAGGTGGTACACCTGACGGACCAGAAGACGATGCAGTCGATGGAGACGGTTCAGGTACGCCAAATGACGGTAATCCTGCAACTGATGAAGATGATTCCGACCCTACAACAGTTGACATCTTTGACATGGCACTGACCAAATCATTGAGTCCGGGACAATCACAATTTGTGGTGCCGGGTGATACAGTGAGCTTCGATATTACCTTGTACAATCAAGGTACGATAGATGCTTACAACACCTTGGTCAACGATTATGTACCTGCGGGTTACACATTCGATGCAGCATTGAACTCCCAATGGGGTGATTCAGACTTAGACGGTAATCCTGACCGAATTATATTCGGACCATTAGTACCGGGCACTGATTTCTCATTTGAAATAATACTAATTATCAATGAACCATTCAATGGTACAGCTGATGACTTGGTAAACGTTGCAGAGATATCTCAAAGCGATGACGATGGAAATCCAGCGACAACTCCGCCAGCGGATATTGATTCTACACCGGATAATACACCAGGAAATGACGCAGGTGGTACACCAAACGGACCAGACGATGATGCAATTGACGGCGATAGTACAGGTACACCTAACGACGGTGTCGCAGCTACCGACGAAGATGATTCTGACCCTGCAACGGTTGTACTTGGCGGATTTGACTTGGCATTAACAAAGACCCTGAGTCCAGGACAATCACCATACATCGCACCAGGTGCTGAAGTGAGCTTCGACATTACCGTGATTAATCAAGGAGCTATAGACGCTTATAATATCTTGGTCAATGATTACGTACCTGCGGGTTACACTTTCGATACAGCACTCAATGCAGCATGGGGCGATGATGACGCAGACGGCAATCCTGACCAAACGATAGCAGGACCGATTGCGCCATTGGGCACAGAGACTTTGACAATTATATTGACAGTCAACAATCCATTCACAGGTACCGCAGATGATTTGGGGAACATGGCAGAAATCAGCGCAGCTGATAATGACCAAGACCCAAATAACGACCCACCGATAGATGGAGATTCCACACCGGACAACGACCCTACAAATGATGCAGGTGGTACACCTAACAGTCCGAATGATGACTTCATTGATGGCGACGGTACAGGTACACCAGAAGACGAGATAGCTATTACCGATGAAGATGATGCTGACCCTGCTACTGCGATTATTTTTGACTTAGCATTGACTAAAACATTAAGTGCAGGTCAATCACAGTACATTGCACCAGGCGATGATGTCAGTTTCGACATCATAGTGACGAATCAAGGTACAGTAGATGCTTACAGCGTATTGGTCAATGAGTATATACCTATGGGTTACACCTTTGATGCAGCACTCAATGGTGCATGGGGTGATGATGATACAGACGGCAATCCTGACCAGACTATAGCCGGACCAGTTGCGCCCGGTGGCACGATGACTTTGACAATTGTATTGACAGTCAATGAGCCATTTACAGGAACAGCAGCTGACTTGATGAACGTAGCAGAAATCAGCGCAGCTGATGACGATACCGACCCAACGAATACACCGCCAACAGATGCAGATAGTGTTCCAAACAACGACCCTACTGACGATGCAGGTGGCGAACCCGGTACCCCCTCGGATGATGCAATAGACGGTGACGGTTCGGGCGCACCAGGCGACGAAGATCCTACAACAGATGAGGATGATTCTGACCCTGCAATCGCGAGTATCTTTGACTTGGCATTGACCAAATCATTAAGTGCAGGTCAATCACAATACATCGGACCAGGCGATGACGTCAGCTTCGATATTATAGTGAGCAATCAAGGTACAGTAGATGCTTACAGCGTATTGGTTAATGATTACGTACCTGCGGGTTACACTTTCGACACTGCACTCAATGCAGCTTGGGGTGACACAGATGCAGACGGCAATCCAGACCAAGTGATAGCCGGACCATTAGCAGCAGGTACTACAATGACTTTGACAATTACATTGACGGTCAATGAGCCATTCATAGGTACAGCAGCCGACTTGGTGAACGTAGCAGAAATCAGCGCAGCTGACGACGATACCGACCCAGCCAACGCACCACCAACAGATGTAGACAGTAATCCAAACAACGACCCTACTGACGATGCAGGTGGAGAACCAAATAGCCCATCAGATGATGCAATAGACGGCGATGGTTCAGGTACACCGGGCGATGAAGACCCACTCACAGATGAGGATGACTCTGACCCCACAGCGGTAAGTATCTTTGACTTAGCATTGACAAAGTCAGTCAGCACAGGACAAGCAACCAACGTAGCACCGGACGATACCGTGAGTTTCGACATTACAGTATATAATCAAGGTACGGTAGATGCTTACAACATCGAAGTGAACGATTACGCCCCAACGGGTATGGTCTTCAACCTTGCCTTGAATCCGGGCTGGAGTGATACAGATGCCAACGGTACTCCTGAATTTACGATAGAAGGACCTTTAGCACCGGGTACTTCGCAGACGGTGACGGTGAAATTGGTGGTTGCCAATCCATTTGACCCAACAACGATGAGTACAGTCAACGTAGCGGAAATTGGCGCAGCCGATGATGATAATGACCCAATGACTCCACCACCGACAGATGCCGATTCTACACCAAACGATGACCCGACAGATGATGCAGGCGGTACGCTAAATTCACCTTCGGATGATGCAATAAACGGAGATGGCACAGGTACACCGGGCGATACTGACCCAACTACAGATGAAGATGATTCTGACCCGGCGGAAGTGACGGTCAACGTATTTGATTTGGCATTGATGAAGTCATTTACTTCTTATTTGGACAATGATGCAAGTGAGGCAATCTCTCCGGGTGATGATGTCAGATACACCATTACGGTTTACAATCAAGGTACAATAGATGCAAGGGATGTCGTGGTCGCAGACCATATTCCGACAGGCTTGATGTTTATGCCTTTCTTCAATACCGACTTTAGTGGAACCACGTCTACCGTAACGGCAACGATTCCGTTTATTGCGGCAGGTGGTTCTGAAAGTGTGACGATTACTTCACGTATCAACCCTGATTTTGGCGGCTTTGAAATCATCAATAATGCGGAAATCATGAGTGCGGATAATGAATTTGGTATGTCTGACGAAGATAGTACACCAGGTGACAATAGTACGACACCGAGCGAAATGGATACAGACGACAACATTGACGATGATTGTGCCTGTGCACCGGGCAGCAGTGATGACCCGAATGACAATGACGATTATGACCCAGCGGTCATTGAAGTACAACCGAATCTACCGATTGAGTTATCTTACTTCAAAGGTACTGAAGAAGACTGCGAAGTAATCTTCAGTTGGGGGACAGAATCAGAGATTAACTTCTCTCACTTCGAGGTAGAGAAAAGTACAGATGGCGTTACATTTACCATGATTGACCGTTTAGACGGACTTGGTGGCGAAGGCATCGCGACAGATTACACATACATAGATGCACAAGTGAGCGCAATAGCTTACTACCGCTTGAAGTCAGTTGACTTAGACAGCTCATTTGAGTATTCTGAAATAGTAACGATACAGGCAGATTGTGCAACAGGCATCAGCATCTCGGACATCTTCCCGAATCCAACGGTCAATGACTTAATGAGTGTTCGCTTCAATAGCACATTCGACCATGAAGACGCCAAAATCATCGTTACAGATATGTTGGGCAGGCAAATGATGGAAATACCAATCGTAGTATTCGGTGGTAGCAACCTCATCACTGTTGACCCGAGCCGTTTACCGGCAGCAACTTACGTACTCACCATTCAAGGCAACAACTGGCGTAGTTCCGCTATGAGATTTGTGAAATTGAATGAATAGAATGTTTTCATAATTTAGATGAATTAGAATGGAAGCCGTCTCGCATTATGCGAGACGGTTTTTTTTGTTTCTAATGGCTTGGGCAGTGTTCGGCAAAATAGGGTGAATAAGACGATTTGATTTGACTATGTAAAACATTAGGGGCATTCTAATATATTTTGGCATACGACTATTCAAAAGAAAAATTGCCACAAAGACACGAAGTATAAACAGTAAAATTCTTTGTGCCTTTGTGCCTTTGTGTCTTTGTGGCAAAATTAAACGTGTACAATAGACTTTATTTAGGAATATTTTGTATGCATGGAATTTTGTATTTTTTCAATAATCGAGCCTCATTTTGAGCTGCATACCCTACGGTACGGAGCGAAAAATAGGAGAAGAGTATCGGAAAAAGACAA
>ENA-ORXR01002464-ORXR01002464.1-marine-metagenome-genome-assembly--contig:-NODE-2464-length-17545-cov-3.806732_pt1 | contig 17545 bp, 23 predicted proteins | sample MGYA00237866_ERZ511479 | MGnify/ENA metagenome assembly ERZ511479 | reverse complement strand
AAGAGAACAGTTTGAACGAGACATAGCACTGGGTTTAAAAGATCTTGAAGAAGAAAAGGCAAAGGTTTTAAAGTACGATATGAAATGTGTTTCTTGTACTGATTAAAGTTTATTTTACTTGTATTAATTCCCAAACTAAACTATAATAAACTTAATATTAAAACTTATTAGTCCCTATCATTTTTTACTAATAAGTACCTAATGTTATTGTTTAAGGGAGCTAGTTTATCTACCATTTTCTAGCTCCCTATCTTATGGGTGGAGTTTAAAGGCTTAGAGATTCTCTTTTCAATTATCTTTATACCCCCTTTTTATTCGGCTCCACCCACCTTTAGTCTTTAGAAAGGTGGTTTATTTACTAAGCTTCCAAGTTCAATAACATCTTCAAGTTTAATCTCTTCACTCTTTTTTTGTAGTTCTAAAACTTCTTCAAGTGTCATAGAGCTTTTTGCTTTTCCATCGACAGCGAGCAAATTACCTTGAGCGTCTGTTAATAAACTAGCTGTCTGATCTCGGCTGTCCGTGATCTCGTTTTTTTGATCTCGTTCTTGAGTTTCCTGAACCTCCTGATCCTGAGGATTAGTTCCACCAACTGCGATCTTGCTTTGCATTAAACTTTGATCAAAACTAAGAGCAACAAGCACTTGTTCGTTGTTGTAATAAGGGGAGTTGTTAATTTTCAAGTTATTATCATCAAGAATATTCAGTAACCATTCTTTTGTGAGTCTAGAATTTTTTAGCACTCTTTCAAAAACGACTTCAGCATCTATTAAAGAGATGATCTTATTTTCTGCTATCCAGTTCCACTTGGCTTTCTCGTTCCAGTCTCCAAACTTTCTTTTTTCTTTTACATAACTATCACAGATCATAAAGAATATTTTTAATCTCTGCAAGTCTGGATCTTCTGGGGTTAGTTCTTTAATATAACTATCAACCTTAGCTCGCACTTCGGGTTGAATGTGGTAAGTATTAGCTTCTGCGTGGTGTATAAACTCAGCTAGTATTTGTTTTTGGTTGTTAAACTTATCTGGATCATTGCAATCTCCCTTGTAGTTACTAATATTTAAAGGGTGTCCTGTTTTATCTCTCTGGATATTTATATTTTTAATATTCAAGATTCTGTATCTTCTGTTTCCCGTCCAATCTCGCAAAAGTTTTTTAGTGTTAGCCGAACCAATGAAACTAACTCTGTTTGGTTGTTTCTTTTGACCTGCTACATACTTTTGATCGTAGTTCAGAGTGGGTTTAGTAATAATATCTTTCAACATAGAGACATCTACAAATTTACTTTTATCAAACTCTGGAAGTAATCCAACTACGATTTCGCCAAGTTGCCTTTCGAGTTTTGTTTGATCGTTACCTAAGATTACAGGTTGCGTGTAATGTTCAAAGCCACCAGTTAGGGCTTCACATAGTACATCTTTCCCGCAGCCTTGCGATCCCGTGAAGATTAAAAACTGTTGGTTAGTAGTCGGGTTGTTAATTCTCAACCAAGCTTTTGCTCCCCATTCTAATATCACTTGATAGATTTCTTCTTGTGTAAACTCATCTGATTCTATAAAACTTGTAAGTTCTTTGAGCCTAGAGTATTCATCCCAGACAGGTAAATCTAAAAGCAATTTAGGGGCTAGGGATTCTTTTCTAAACACTTCCCAATACTCTTGAAAAGAATCGAGATCAAACTTCTTAACTATTCTTTTACCCCTTTTGACTTTATGAGGTCGGGCTTTACCTCTTATGTACTTTTCAAGTCGCCTAATTGGCACCCAAGTTTTAGTCTCTTCTTCGTAGATCATCATATCGTCTGTTAGTAGATCTCTACCGTACTTTTTAAAGAGAGATAGCATAAAATCTTTATGGAGATCGTAGTGAGATTCGCCTTTTTTTTCTTCAAGAACCCTATCTTTGCGTACTGGCATAGTCTGACCCTCTATGATTTCAAAATCAGATTTCACTTCGTAAGTACCATCGTCTTTGAGAGTGAAAAATTCTGTCATACCAATTAAGACATCAGCTAAGAATTTATTTTGAGTTCTTTTCCACTTACCTTTACCCTCATCGCTGTACTTTTCTAAATTATAAAGTTGAGAGCTTCTAAAAATGCTATCAATTACAGTAATATCTTGCGTGTAAAAAGCGAGCATACCGACAAAAGCAAAAACTGCTTCACTTGGACTAGGATATGTGGTAATATTTCCATCAAACAGAGCTTTAAACTTATCTGCGTTTTTGGCTTTTAATATTAACTTCATAATTGTATCTGGATTACTTAAATCCAAGTTAGAATTATTTTTTATAGGAATAGACCCTAATGCTTCATCTTGTTTTTGATTCTTTGTTTCGTTTTTTGGCTCACCCTTTAATAATGGCACTGGGCTATGTATTAGTTCTTGTATTACCTTTAAGTCTTGTAGTTTCCGAGATTCGATCTTTAGAAAAGAGTCGGAAGCGCCGTCTTCGTTTTGAGGAAGATCTTGACAAGGAGCTTGAGAGATGTCGGACTTGTTGTGATTACGGGAAAAACAATCCCCAGTAAAAGTAAAGTATCTTCTTTTAGAATAAACTTCTATCCACCCTTTTAATTTATTTTTATGATCTAGTTTATTAAACTCAGCATCTCGTACAATAATATGTAACCCAGTTCCAGACGGGCTAAACTCCGTGTAAGATTTGAGATTTAAAAATTCTTGAACAACTTCTTGACACTCGGGCTTAACTGCTTCTTTACTAAATAAACATTTATCAAGATCAATTCCTACATAGTCATCATCTTCTGTAAAAACAAAACCTAATCCGTCTGTAGTATCTTTTAAGTTTTTTCTAGCCTCTAAAGCTTCTTTAAAAGTCATCCAAGTTTTTGGATCGGTTGATGATGCTAAATTTCCATTAGCTTGTACTGGTAGTTTAGTTACTCTACCATCTCTAAAAGTTTCTTTTTTCCATAAAACCCATTGCTTAAGTGGAGCCAGTTCCTGTAAGACTGGATCACTCATTTTAACCTTTTTTGTCATTGTTGTTTATCTCCTGTTGTTATTGTTTTTTCATCTTTTTATTACTATACAAGCTGATTTTGCCATCTCTACTATATCCCCATCGTAAAAATATATCCTTATATACTTTATAGGATTGTTATTTAGTCTATGCTCAAAATACTCTTTTATATTTTCCACACCATTTTCTCCTACTTTATAAGAAGGATTACCTACAAGGGCTCTTATTTTAATTATTTTTTCACTCATTACTTCTTTAACTTTTTATTAAACTCTACATGCTTTATAGCCATCTCCATCATAGCAAGTTCTATTGCAGAGTTTCTAGACATTTTTAATTTCTTTGCGATTAGTTCAAAAGCTTCTGTAAGATCACTTCTGACCCTTATTCCAAAGCTTGAATACGATTCTAGTGGTTTTGTCATTAGTATATCTCCATTATAATAATTATAAATATAATTGGCACTAACTTCATAAATAGTTCAAACATTTTTTTATTCCTTTTTAAAATATGCACATTTTTGTCATAATGTTCTTGCAGAATACCCAAAAATTTTATAAAGTACAAGAAGAAAAATAAAATAAAGGAAAAAAATGTTTTATAGTTTAGATACAATACTTTACAGTTTGCTCGGTTGCCTTGTTATTGGTGGGGCTTTTGGTTTACTTCATACTTTTAGAGATGAAAATAATATAATAAGATTTTTTTATCATTTAATAGTGGCAATCTTACTTGGTTATTTTATTGGCACTGCTTTTATTAATTTATTTTTGGACTTGGGGTAATAAGATGAGTGATAGATTAAAATTCAGAGTTTGGGATAAAAGAAAAAAAGTTTACCTAACTGATGGTTTTCTAGTTTCACCCAAAGGGGAAGTGTATAAGATGCTTTCTCCTACTATGAACGGAGTTCCAATCGTAATACTTCCCAATCAAGAAGATTTTATAGTGGAACAAGGTACAGATTTTTAGGATAAAAATGAACAATGACATAGCAATTACAATAATGACTAAAAAAGAAGATGATTCTTTAATACTTAAATTAGATACTTTTGAACAAGATGGTTTAGCAATAAAACTAGTAATGAGTGAGTTTGTTATTAGTATGCTCAAAGCCTACAGTAGAGAAGAAAAATTTGAATTAGTAATGAGGAGTGAAGATTAAAATGGACTATTTATTTTATTTATGGATATTTTTAGGGTTTATGAGTTTTGCATTTTGCATCTTGTTCGGAAACCAAAAACACTTAGAAGATATGAGTACCGCAAGATTGTTTAGTTTTGGTTTTGGTTGCATTTTTCTAGGATTGATCTCTTGTTTAATGGTTGCTTTTATCTTAATAGAACAGAAAATAAGAAAAATAATGAGGAGTGAAGATGGATGAATTAGCAAGAAGTATATCGATTTCAGTTTTAGAAATAAAACTTATATTGAGTTATGTAGTTTTATATATTCCAGTAGGGGCTATCCTTTGTAATTTATATTTTGAAAAAAATAAAAAATACTTAAATTTAACAGTTAATATTTGGCTTTGTTGGATTCCAGTACTATGGCTTTGCTGTATTGGTTTAAGGAATATTTGGAGTATGGTATAATGGATAGAAAATTAACAGGTATATTTATTAGAGTAAAAACTCATGAAGATAGATATGAAGCAAAAGACATATCAGACTGCACCGAAGATCAGATTTTAAAATGGCTAGAAAGAACAGACTCAGATAAGCATTTCCTAAAAGGAGTAGTAGTAATACTTGCTGAAACTATTAGAAATATAGGAAACCAGCTTGATATTAGAAGAGAGACTGAAGGAGATGAAGATGATAAATAAAATACTAAAACTATTAAACGCAGTACCAAAAAAAGAGTATAACGACCTACTCCACAACTGTATAGATAGCAGGTCGTGGCTTTTAACTAATATAAAAAATATAAAAACAGTATATAAGAAAGAACTTGAAGAAAAAAATGAACTTCTTGAAACCTATAAACAGTTTATAGAAGATCGTAAACTAGGAAATAAGTTTGCTAAATATATAAAATTAAACAGTAAATGAAACTTTTCCCATACCAAGAAAAAGGGGTCAAAAGGATCCTAAAAGCTTTTAAAACTCAGAAAGGGTTTTTACTAGCAGACGATATGGGTTTAGGAAAAACAGTGCAGGGCATCTCAGTTGCAAGATCAATCAATGATTTAGATAATATATTAGTTGTCTGTCCAAGCTCATTAAAACTGAACTGGGAAAAGGAATTTAAAAAGTTTGCCAAACATGAGTTTGCTTTTTGCAGAGTGGATAAAATAAAACAAGAGATAGATTTCATATATGCAGAACCAACTGTGTACATAATGAGTTATGCTATTTTTTCAAAACGAGATGACAATCCTAAGAACTGGGATCTAGTAATTTTTGACGAAGCTCACTACTTAAAAAATCCTAGTGCAAAAAGAACTAAGAAAGCAAAGGACACTTATTTTAGAACTAAAAAAGCTTGCAAATTTTTATTCATGACAGGAACACCTATTGTAAATTATGTTAACGAGTTGTTTTTTTTGTGTAACTTAATAGCAGGAGAACGGGTTAAGTACTTTCAGAAGTGGAGTAACTTTGTTTGGAGATACTGCGAACCAAAAGAAACAAGATGGGGTTGGGAATTTAAAGGTAAGAAGAACTTACAAGAACTTAAATCTTACTTAGACCAGTTTGTGTGGATAAGACGAAAAAAGAAACAAGTACTAAAAAACCTACCAGATAAGATCTGCCAGATAATCCCTGTAGAAACAGATAAAGCCAAGATTAAAAAGCTTGCACAAGATTTAATAAATTTTATAAAAGATAATCCTGTTAAATTTAAAAAATCAGAAGCAGGGTTCACCCTGGAAGATTTATACGAGATGATAGAAAACGAGTCCTGGGATAAAATCCCTGTTTCCCCTCATCTCGCTTCAGCCAGGAGATTAATAGCTGAGTCTAAGATCAAAGGTAGTATTAAATTTATAAAAGAAATCTTAGAACAGAAAAACAAAGTTGTAATCTTTGCTCACCATAAAGATATCATCTCAGAACTAAAGCTATCTTTAAAAAGGTTTAATCCTGTAAGTATAACAGGAACTACAAAAAATGCTGACCGTGATCTCGCCGTAGAAAAGTTTCAAAACGATGAAGAAACCAAAGTTTTTATTGGCAATATAAAAGCTGCAGGAGTGGGTTTAACACTAACTGCAAGTGATACTGTAATCTTTGTGGAAAGCGACTGGTCGCCAAGTAATATGGAACAAGCAGAAGATAGATGTTACAGAATAGGAACAAAAAATACAGTAAATGTATTTTACTTGACAGCAGATCATAGTTTAGATCATGCTGTGAACAAAGTTTTGACTAATAAAAAAATATTAGTTAGGGAATTAGAAAATAATTAAAAAGGAATAAAATGACTGAACAAACAAAAGATGACCAAAATGTAACTATTAGTAAAGCCGAGTTACAGAAACTAATGGCTTTTCAAAGACAAGGGCAAGTGTATTTAAAAGCCATAGCTGTATATGGTTACGAGCTTTTCGATTTTACTGAAAGTCTTAATAAGGTTTTAAAAGAAGCAGGAGTTGATGCTATTGATACTAAGGTTTTTCCTGTTTTTAAAGATGGAGCAAATGACAATTGTTACCATGCTCTTGTAATTGTAAAGAAATACAAAAACGAACAAAAAAAATAAACTTTTACTTGTGAGGCTTGGCAAGTTTATGTTATAGTTTCACAAGAACTTTAAAGAGAGATAAAATGACAAAGAAAAAACCAGTAAAAAAAGTAGTAAAAACAAAAAAAGTTAGTAACGAAGACCTTTTAAAACAAGGTAGACAAATGGCTAAGCTCTCAGCTCAGTTTATGTCAGTAATCGAAAACAGTTTTGCAAAGCTTGAAATACATCTCAACACTCTTCATAGTAATCAAACACGATTATCAGAAAGCCATAATATTATTTTAAATAAATTAGCAAAACTTGAAGCCGAGATCAAATTCCCTGAGAAAAAGAAAAGATTTTGGAGTAAGTAGATGAACAGATGGTTAGAAAAGATTGAAAAAATAAATAAAGAAAAACCTAAAAAGAAAACTAAAGAGAAAGAGTGCGTTGAGTGTAACAAAGGAAAACTTAAAAAACCTGTTAAGAAGTAATTTAATAGGCATCTCAACGGATAAAAACGGTAAGATAGTCTATACAGGTGGAGTCTTTTACCTGTATAGACTGATAAGAAAAATGGTAAGAAGAAATGGCTAAAGCAAAAGTAGATAAGAAGAAAGATATAATACAAAAGCTAAGAGAAAAAGACTTCAAATGGGCTTGGCACACAGCTGATGATTGTCCAGATCCAGATTTTCAAAAAACAGTACAAAAAGAGTTACAAGATCTAGATAACGAAACAATAAAAAAATTAATGGAGATAGGAGAAAAAATGGTAAAAGGTTATGGTGATGACTGTGGTTGTCCTAAAGATGAAACTAAAGAAGCGGGAGAAGATAGAAACCCAGGTTGGTGGAACGATGCTGGTAGAACTATTCCAATAACTCAAGATAGATCACACTATATAGTAAGAGAGTATGAGATTATAAATTTCTTAAAAAATCCTATTAGCTGGCTTCCAGATATCCTTAAAGAGATGGGGATGAACTACCGCACAGATTACAAATGGCTCAGAGATCAAATAAACAGAGAAAACTTTGTGGATATGATGGTTTATGATATGAAACTCAAAAACCCCTGGGCGGAAAGGCTAATCACATTAATTGAAGAGTTAAAACCAGATGATATTCACACAAGAGAAAGTTTAGCTTTTATCGAGATGGTATTAGCAAGAATCTCAAAGCCTGGAAAAGCTTTTGAGATCCTTGGGCTTAGATATGTAAAAAGTCATGACGGCCAAAGTATTTACTCAATGGTAAAACAGTGGGGAGATGAAGGTAACTGGGTAGCGAGCAATAAGCAAATGTTCTGGGGACAACCAAAAAGTAACTCTACCTTGTATTGGAGCGATGGCTATTCAGAACCAAATAAGGTAAGAATAAAAACTTCAGCAGATAAAGAAGCTATGGAAATTAAATTTAAAAACGAAGACTGGCTAAACTCTATAAGTATTAGACAAGCATTAATACCACTTACTTCAAGTGCTACGCTTGAGAAAATGCAAAGCATACAAGAGTTAATAAATAAAAAAGACTGGAGTAAGGAAAAAGATAAAGAACTTAAGGTAAATCTTTTACAAGGAGCGACTGGAACACTTGTAGAAGCTTTAAGAAGAGAGTATAGTAAAAAAGTTCCCGCAAATTATTTAAACATCTCAGATCATCATATAAAGTTTAGAGTTGATATAAATAACGACAATAAAAAAACAGTACAGGATATTTTTAATAACTTTATAAATATGATTGCAGAAGAAACTATAATAGCCGTAAGCTCTGTTCAGTTTTCTATTACTAGTTTTTATAAACAACCTGCACCTATTGTACATTTTTATATAAAAGATATAGAAGTATGTTTAGGAGATGGAGACTTTTTAGATTTTAATATAGTACTAAGACCGACTTTTAAAATAAAACCAATAAAAGAAAAAGCCACACTAAAAAAAGAGCGGTTAAAGTTTGCGATCGAAAGGGCTATAAAACTTAAAAGAAAGTTTGGAGATAAAGCTCAAGAACCTTTCAAGATAGATAAAAAGTTTATCTCTGTACCTGGGAGTTTAGATGATGTAATCTCACCAAAGACAGAAACAAGAAAAGATTTAATTTTAGTTGATTAATAAAAAGGAGAAAAAATGACTGAAAAAAAAGTAAAAAACATAAAAGTAGGCTCACCGTTTGGTAGAGTTTCTTTTCCGTACCTAAGCCAACCAAAACAAAAGAACCCAGACAAGCCTGGAGATAAATATGGTATTGACCATTATTCTTTAAGGTTACTTATCCCTAAGCAAGATGATAGTCTAGCTAAAGATAAAAGTATGAAAGGCCTTTTGGTAGCAATAGGAGAAGCTCATACTAAGAAGTTTGGGACTAAGGTAAAAATGACCGCAGATGGACATCACTTTCCTATTAAAGATGGAAAAGATGAAGTTGCAGATTACTTAGCTAAAAAGAAAGAAGCAAAAGAAGAACCGTCAGAAAGCATGTTGAACATGTCTAAGTACTGGATCATCTCGGCTAAAACAGGTAAGCAATATCCGCCTACGATCTTAAACCCAATGGCAAAGAAGATGACAAATGAAGAGATTAAAGATTATATAGAAGACGACCCTACTTGTTGGGCGAGAATTTCTATTAATGTAGCAGCTTTTGATGTCGGAAGTAGTAAAGGAGTTACTTTTTACTTGAAGCAACTTCAGTATAAGTGCCCTGTTCAAGAAGAAGATGACAAGCTCATCTCATCTCAAGGTTCAGACTTTGATGTAATCGAAGATTCTAACTGGGATAAAGACACTACATCTTCTACAGACTCAGATAATGAATTAGATGATTTATTATAATGGCTAAGAGAGTAGAAAAAATTAAAACAACGAGGCTTAAAATGTATAAGCCTCGTTTATCTCCTAGTAACTCAAACCGTTGGCTGAACTGTCCTGGATCTCATTGGATGTCTTTAAAAATGCCACACGAAGAATCAAGTCCCTTTGCAGCAGAGGGTACAATAGCTCACGATCTCGCTGAACAAATATTAATAACTACATTTAAAGATTTTAATCGTCAAAATCCTACAATAGTAATAGATGATAAAATTTTAAAATCTTGCGATAAAGACATGCTTGAAGAAGTGTTAAAGTATGTAAAAGTTTGCGTAGAAAAAGCAAGAGAAGCTTCTAGTATAGGAATAGAAAAAAGATTAAAATTCATTGACGGAATAAAAGGCACAGTAGACTTTGCCTGCTATGACCCAAAAACAAAACACGCAACTATAGTTGATCTCAAATATGGTATGGGCGTAATGGTGTCAGCTGTAGAAAATACACAACTACTTTTTTATGCTAGTATGTACTACCAATCAAACAAAGATCTAGAAACAATCGAGATGAATATCGTGCAACCTAGAGCAGGGATTGGCGACACTCAGAGTTCCTGGACGATTACTAAAAAAGAACTACAAGAATATATTAAAAAATTTTACAACGGAGTACAAACTGTAAGAGCAGGAGATCAAACTCTTAAGATGGGATCTCACTGTGGATTCTGCCCTGCAAAAGCTATTTGCCCTTTACATAAAAACTTACTGGAAAAAACTATGAACAAAAAATTAGAAGAAGTAACAGAAGAGTGGCCTTGTCCGACAACTTTAACAGACGAGCAAGTTGGATTGATCTTAAAAAATAAAGCAAATATAACATCGTTCTTAAACAAGGTTACTGCTTATGCAGAAGTTGTTGCAATCGGTGGACATAAAAGTTTTAACGGAACTAAAGTTGTTCGTGGCCGTGGCAAAAGAAGTTGGATAGATAACGAGAGCGTAATAGAATCAGAACTAGAAGCGTTAGGTGTAGATCCATACAAAAAGAAACTAAAAGGTTTTACAATTATAGAAAAAGAACTCAAAAAGGAAGACCGAGATATAATAAATATCTTGACAAATAAGTCAGAAGGGCGTTTAATGTTAGTATCAGAAGATGATAAAAGACCTTCTGTTGAATTTGAAAGCGACTTTGACGAGATCTAAATGACAGAACCTACAGACAATATACTAGACTGGATTCAAGCCTATCAAAAAATGATAGCTGAACCTAAGACAGTCTTATCTTCAAGCGATGGTAAGCTTTATAAATTTGAAAAAACTTTTAACAGAATACAACAAGCCGTTAACGGAAAATGGGTAAGCTTTCCTAATGTCCTACCTAGAATTGAATATTCTGTAATAACTCAAAGTGCAACAGTATTTAAAGACCTACCAAAAGAAGCTAATTCTAAAAAAACAAAAAGGCCTTGTTGTGATTGATCGCAAAAAACTAGGTAAGCAGAGTAAAGAAAAAGGAAAAAGATTTGAACGAACTGTAGCCAATCTATTTAAGGCTGCAGGATTCGAAGCAAGGAGATCAGTACAATACAAAGGCACAGCTACATCTCAAGATGTAGAAGCAGAAACTCCAATCCCTTTAAATGTAGAGTGCAAATATGTAAAAGCTTTAAATATAAGAAAAGCTTACGCAAGAACTGTTTTAGATGGAGATCCTACAGCAACTTCTATAGTGGTTCATGCCAAACCTAACGAGATCCCACTGTGTACTCTTAGTTTTGAAAATTTTTTAATGATTTTAAATCTTTTAAAGGAGAGATAATGAGATACCTATTAATATTATTACTAGCTTTTTTTACGGCTTGTGGAGAAGAGGGGGATAGTCAGTTAGTTGATTGTTCAGAAGATACTTCAACAACTACTACAGAAACTACAACAGAAACTAACGAAAGTGTTGACATCGAAAAACATAGTCAAGGTGGCGAGATTGTAGTGCCAGACGACTTTAATTGTGGTATAGTAAACCAAGAAAACTAAGAGAGAGATGGATAAATTACAAACCTTTGGCGACTTTGTTGCCGTAACCCCTTTACAAAGGGGTGAGAAAAAAACAAACGGTGGTATAATACTACCAGAAAAAAACTCAACGACTTCAAGAAAAGCTTTAGTAGTAGATCCAGGTTGCCTTGCAGAAGATGGTTTAAAGAAACACGATGTAGTTCTTTGGACAGGTATGAGAGTTTACGATATTAAGATGAACGGTATAGAAGTTATTATAACTAGTAAGAAAGATATAATGGCAAAACTTGTAAAAGATAAGGAAGAAAAATGAGTACAGATTTTGAAAAGTTTGCAGAAGCAAGAGTAGTAGAATTAGAAAAAACACAAGATAGGCTTTTAAATAGAAACAAACTATTAGGCGAAGCGGTAAACGAGTTAACAAAGATTGTAACAGTTCAAGCAACCGAGTTTAATAAGTTCAGAAAAATCGTAATGGGATTACATAATTATATAGATACTAAATTTCCAGACTACGGACAACCATTTAAAGAGATGAGTGAAACGGAAAAAGAATAGAGTTGTTGCTAGTAAAAAACTAAAACAAAGATGTGCCTTAGCTAGTGAGTGCCCCGAGAAGTATCTCATTGTAGCTATTATCCTTAGAGCCTTTCTCGATCTCAATTCAAAAAATAAAAACATTGCAAAAGCTGCAAAATTCTGGATACAAGCAGACGAAAGTACAGAACCTTTTTCTTACAGGTGGTGCATTGAGCAGATCTTAGAAAAAGAAATAGAAGGACATATGAAAGACTTTAAAAAGTTACTTACTTTTTGTCCAACTCAAGTGATTTTAAATCTAAATTTAGAGAACGATAAATCTCCTGTTGGCGATCTTTCTGATCTGGACGACCATCAAGAGCTACAGACTGTTGAAGATAATTATAATAAACTCCAGAACGAGGATTAAACATAACACCAAGGGTCATGTACCTTTCATACTTTTTATCATTTAAAAACTTACCTTTCTTTTTCAAAGAAGATTTCTCTCTTTTTAATATTTGATATTCAGCTTTTAAATTCTTAACATGTTTTGGCATATCTTCTTTATGTCTAGTTTCCATCTGCTTTCCAGCAGCTTCTAAATTACTATCTTTTTGATAATTACCATAGTTAGACATGTATAAACCCGCCCCTAGAACATTAGAAGCTACAGGAAGGTCATTTACTACAGTGTCAACAAGATCTTTATCTCGACCGTAAGGATTTGGATTATATTTAGTATAACCAGTTTGAGCAAAAGTATATTTAGCATATTCCCAAACTTGATTAGCAGTACTAGAGTCTTGGATTCTTTGTGGAAAGATTTCTCGTCCATAGAAATAACTATAAGGAGTATTTCCAGAAGCTACCTGCATTAAATTACCTAAGATTTCAAACACTGTATTCTTTTGAAGACCCTCAGCTTTTAAGAAAGCCATAATCTCAGCTGGAAGCTGACCTTTTTGTGCTTTAAATTTTTCATCAGTCTGAGATAATACGGCCCACATACCTCTTTGAAATATTCTTTCATCGTGATCAGAAGGTGATCTCACTCCTACTACTTTACTTCCCTGAGTGATCTCGTCAGGAGTAAGCTGCCACATCCATTTAAAAGTACCATCTTCTAAAGAAGCGCCTAAAGGCAAAGTAGTATAAGTAGAGTTTTCATATTCTGTAAACTTGTCGTTTAGTTTTGTCCATACCTCTATCTCGTCATCATCAAAACCGAGATGAGCTAAAAGAGGTACAGCGAACCAACCAAACTTCATAAGCATCGGCAAACCTTTTTTTACCATTAGCTGAGTTACCATAGAGCCTTTATTGTGTTTAGCTAACTTCTCAAGCCCTTTATAACCGTTCAGTTGAACCTTACCAAAGGTAAATAAACTGTTTATTAAAGCCTTACTATTACCACCCCCACGCTCATCTGGAGTCCCAAAAGCTTCTTGCATATAAAGGCCAGCTTGCTCGTAAGTCATACCTTTATCTTGAAGTCCAATATCAAAACCATTTAACTTAGTTCTAAGTTCTTGTTCTAGAGCTTTGTAAGTCATAGCTTCTCCAACCTTGGAAAGCCCTACTTTCTTTACAACCTGTTCAAATAAATTCTTTTCAGTACCGTACCCTCTAATCGCATTATAAGCTTCTTCCAAAGAAGTAACTTCAGAAAGATCAGAAGCTGCGTCATCTTTCATATCTAAAGAAAGTAATCTCGGTTTTTGGTTAAACCTAGGGTCAGACAAGAAATGAGCTTCAACTAGCTTTTTAACTTTAGGAGGTAAGTCAACAGCCCTAATCTCTTTCTTTTCATACTTCTTGATCTGCGAGATAACATCTTTTGCTATTCTTTTATTTGCTGCACTTCTTCTTCTTAATTCTCCATTTGTAATATGATAATCAAATAAAGTTAAGTTTAAACCTTTAGAAGCAAAAGCTTCTTTTTTAGTATCCTTAATAGGAGCATTAATATAAACAAAAGCAGGAGAAAACACAGTCCAGGCAGCTCTAAAAAACAACTGAGCTTTATAAGCAGCTCTTACAAATACATTTAGCTGAGAGTAAGATTGAGTTTCAAACATCTTTTGGATTCTTGGATTCTTAATCTCATACAACTTAGGTTTTCCATCTACATACTGTACGATATAACTATTCTTCTTTGTAAGTTTTTTATCTAGAGACAAGTCTTTATATTTTTTAAATAACTTCTGCGGCTCTCTAATTGGATTACCGTTTTTATCTGTAATTTCTTTTATGGTAACTTCACCAGTAACCTTATCCATCTCTTTCTGTAAGTGAACAAAGTCGTTCTTAGCTCTTTGAAACATAGCTCTATGGATAATATTATGAGTCTTTAAAACTGTAGCAAGGTAAGTATCAGCGATTTCTTTATTCGTTCCTAGTTGTTTGTGAAAACTAGCACTTACATTTGGGTTCTCTTTGAAGTATTCAAGTACAGCAAAAGCTGCGTAGTTGTCTTTGTTTAAAGAATAATCTTTCCATTTTTCACCTGAGATCACACCAGCATTATATAACTTTTCAAGAGCTTGGTTATTGAGATCACCAAAGTCTTTTTTAGCCTGCTCCATAGTTTTAAAATCTTCACCATACTTTTCTTTTAAAGCATCTAGTTGTTCCTTAGCAGTCTTAGGGTCTATGCCTTGAGGATTTGCTAAGTATCTTCTAATGTTAAAACCATCATCTAAAACTCTTTGTAATATTCTTGCTCTTTCAAGTTCTTTCTCTGTAATCTTTCCTGTTTCAAAGTCTTCTTGTGCGTTCTTATAATTATTATCAGCCCTTTGAATTAATCTTTTTGCAATCTTTGGATTAGAATGAACTATCATATTAAGCTTTGCAAAACCATCTACAAACTCTTGAGTCTTAGGACTAATCGCACCTGTTTCTACTTTAGTTAAGAAGTCTTGAAATAATCCTTTACCCCCACCAGCAACAGTATCAAGTTTTACAAACTCCTTAACCCCTATAGATCTTACAATCCAATCAGCTATAGAGCCTGCATCATCTGGGTTATTTTTTATATACTCAGTAACAGCGTTCTTTTCGTTTACAATTCTGTTATTTTTTAAATAGTTATGAAAGTCAGTAAAAATACCTTCTTCACTTCTTCCAGCTATATTTGTGTTTATTAATTCTCTTAAAGCAAACTCAACCTTTTCTCTAACTTTGTGAAAGTAAGTAAACTTCTCATCAGTTACATAGTTTAACTCTTTAAAACTTTGTATAATTATATGCCTATCTTCAGCAGTTAGTTTTTCATTTTTCTCGAGATGAGCTGTAATCTTTTTAATATCATGAAAGTTTTCAAAACCTTCAAACATTGCTTTATCAAATAAATCTCCAAGCATTTGTTTGTGATTTGCAAACATTGGAACTTTTTTAGCAGCGTCTTTAATATTTTTTATAGTCTGCTCTCTTTCCTGCTTACCTTTTCTAGTAAGATACCTGTTCATCTCAGAAGGATCAGACATAATTTTAGCAGTGTCGTTCATTATTGTTTGAAGTTCTGGAGAAAGTGCTAAACCTGTTCTGTATCTCAAGTACAATTCTGGGGCAACCTTTTTAACTAGCTCTGGATTTAACATTAAAGCTGAGATCATATCTTTATAAAGCTGTGGCTTACTATTTCTGTAGGCTCTGTATTTTAAATTACCCTGTGGGTTAAAAGGTTTATAAGCCATTGAAACCTGTTTAGCCAAGTTCACATAGTAAGGATCGTTAAACAAACCTTGATTCTTATTTAAGAAGACTTCTTTTTGAGTGTTATTAAAATTAGTAAAATCTTTAATCAATGGATGTTTCTGAGCATCTGGCTCTGTTTTAACCCACTCTAAAAAAGCCCCAAACTCTTGTGCTAAAGCATCTGCTGCCTTTGTAGCTGCACCGTTCTCATCAAGGTCTTTAAACACATTTGCATTAAAAGAAACCCCTGGAACACCTTTCATATTCTTTTCTAAAAACTTAGCAAAGGACGATCTCAATTTACCAGATACACTTGCGTTTAACCCTAGTTCGTTGAAGATTCTAGTAATACCTACAGTGTTGTAAACAGGATCTTTCTGAGATGAAGAAGTATTAGCATTGAGATTAGTAAAGCTTCCTGAGTCTTTAGTAAAGTTTCCTGAGTCTTTTGTGTTGGTTTTAGTTTTTTCTTCTGGTTTAGCACTATTTTTTTCATCAGGAGTAAAATTATACTGAACAGGATCTCCACTAGGGTATTTCTTATTAGAAGAATAATCGCTAACTGCTTCTTTCTTAAATCTAGTACCTACATGCAAGTCTTTAAAAAATTCATTTAACTGTTTATCTACTTTAAGCACGAAGTCTGAGTCTGATAAACTAGAATAGAGAGATTTGAGCGCTTCTCTAAATAATTCTCTTACTTCTTTTATAGCATTTGAAAAAGTCTTACTAAGACCAGGACTATCTTCTAGTAGTTTATTATTCCCTAAATAAACTCTAGCTGTCTGATTTGCAAACCACTCATGGAAATCTAAATAATAACCATTCATACTCAGATTTTGTGCAATCTGTTCTGGAGACATACCTTCATATACACCGTTATCTAATTCTTGCAAAAAGAAGTTAGAAGTACTAACACCCGCATCGAAATATGCTTTAGGATCCGTTTCCCCAGCAGCTAAAAGCGCAGCAACCTTACCTCTGTAAGCTTGATACCTCTCTGTTAATATTTTAAAATCTTTAGGGTCTAACCTGTTCGCTAAATTATAGAGCAGGCCGTGCCCCATCTCATGCAATATAACATTTAACTGTTGACTTGGATCACTATAGAGAGAAGTATCAATTACAATAACACCTAAAAGCCTACCACCTCTTCCGTCTGCATGGGAAAAGTAGCCTTGATTTTTAACCGTTTTAATTGATTTAGGGTCAACACCATAGCTATTTAAAAGCTTATCCCTAGTCGCTCCTTTTGGCTGATCTATGATAACTATGTCCATGTTTTTGAAAAATCTATTACTTTTAAAAATAGTTTTCAAAGCTTTTACAACTTTTTTATCCCCCTTAAAGCCTTTATTAAAACTTACTCCTTTTGCGAAAGGAGCCGAAGCCCCCCCCGATATTCTTTGGAGGCTCGTTCTTACTGTACTAACACTTCCTCCCTTATTGTTGATCCTTTGTTTTATTTGAGCTATATCTTTTTCATTTTTCTTCAAAAATTCTTTAGCCTCTTTTGCGCTTTTAAAAGTATCAACCCCAGCCTTATTTCCTTTTCTTTTCTTTGATAGATATGCGGATAGCTCTTCGTTCCCTTTTCTGACACTGTTTCTTACATTAGTCGAACTTGTTGTTAAACTAGAGGCTGCTTCTTCTCTCATCCCTAACAACTTAACTGCACCAGACTTACCTTTTGAAATTAAACCTAGACCAAGACCCCCTACCATAACAGGTTCTACATCCTTAGCTGAAGTGCTATAAGTGGACAAACCAGCTCCAGACCCAGTTAGCGTTACATAGTCGCCAAAGTTTGTAAGCTTCCCTTTTTTCTCACCTGTG